>Ga0153953_1000289_pt1 | contig 17130 bp, 25 predicted proteins | sample TSNJ037MetaG_FD_104718 | JGI IMG/M metagenome (GOLD analysis project Ga0153953, IMG submission 104718) | Attine ant fungus gardens microbial communities from New Jersey, USA - TSNJ037 MetaG | ecosystem: Host-associated > Fungi > Mycelium > Unclassified | place: USA: New Jersey, Wharton State...
AGAATCGAATATTATCATTGACCGTCCCAAAGGCAGTCAACATCCGAAATATCCAAAGCTGATATACCCTGTCGATTACGGCTATCTTGATAACACAACTTCAATGGATGGTGGTGGGATAGACGTATGGAAAGGCACAGCCGGCAGCTATATCGACGCCATCGTCTGCATCGTGGATTTGTTAAAAAGAGATAGTGAAATCAAAATCCTTATCGGATGCAGCGAGGAGGAAAAGCTGCTTGTAATGGAAATACACAACAGCAGCAAATATATGAATGGCATATTAATACGAAGGATCACGGAATGAAAGTATCATCACCATCCACAGACACAAACGGTACATGATAAAATGCAAGTATAAGCATAACCATGCTGGAAAAGCATGTTACATTAGCGCTTCTATTTGCATAGCAGAAGAGGAATGAGAATATGAACCTGTCAAAATCAATTGACTTCCTGCTCGTAAATGCCGGACCGGTCATCCAATATAGGCTTCGTAAGGAAATATTAAATGACCTTTCCAAAACAGAGGAAGAAAAGCTGTTGGAGAAAATATATCAAACGCCGTATTTCAAGCTGGTGAAAAGCTACATCAAGCCAAATGGCTACATTGGGAGCGGTATGCACAGCTGGGACAACTGGCGCGGTATAAAACTCCATGAAACACCATTACAGGACGGCGAAACAGCGGCCCGGTTATTATCGTATTATGCCATACCCAAAGGAAATCCCATTGTAGCCGATTTCGTTGCAGCTATGCGGGATGAGGATACGCTGCGCAGGGAGTTTTCGTATATCCCACCGGAGCAGGAGCGATTTAACAACAGATTTACAGGCATAAGCAGCGGTTTTTCCCTGATGATGCTGATCTGCACAATGCAGTCTATGCTTGGTTACGGAGACGATAAGGAAGTGCAGTATTTTCAGGATATAATACTGAAAGGTTTTGCACGTGTTCTTGAAATATCATCGCTTGACGAGATTACGAAGACCAGAATATCAAAAAGCAAGTATAACTATCCTTACATTGAGGCGGAGGAATACTTCCCCTGTTCTTATTCGCTTACCGGACTTGCTTATACACAGACATGGCGAACACCTGAAACCATCAGGATGATTACGGATTCACTGAACCACATAAACAGGATTATGAAATCTGACAGCAACATGCATGTTAAAATCGGCAATAATTATTACGCGCCGTTCTTTGCTTTTATTCATCCGCTCAGAGCATTTAAACCCGATATTATTGATATAATCCTTTATAGGCGGATACTCACTGAAATAGCAATGCTTGGAGTTGGCGAAAATGTCGGCATAATCCGTGAAAGTGCTGCCAATGTACAGGAAGCGATTGACGCTGATGGTATCCTGTGTATGCGATTTGACATCCCTCACAATAAGAGATATTCTCCGAAAAAAATTGATTACCCCACGGCTTATGTTGATGTACGGCTTGAACCTGATTATAAACGTAAATACGCGCTGGAATGTGATTTAACATTTTGGGCAGTACAATTTTTAACCTTAGTGGAAGGGAAATCAAATGGATAACATATCGCAAATGAACAGGATTGAAAAGTTCATTCATTACATGGAATTGGGAAGTATTATGAATGAACCCGAAAAACTTACAGGCGGACTGATGCATACCATATATGCAGTTGTCACGGACAAGGGAAAATACGCAGTAAAAATATTAAATCCGGCAGTAATGGAGAGAGAAAAAGCACTTAAGAATACAATACAATCAGAAATAATTGCGGCTCAGTTATCGAATCGTGTACCTGCTGTTACCGCCCTGCAGAAAGACGGACAAGCAGTAATATTGATTGAAGGCAGCTTTTTTATGGCTTTTCCGTGGCAGGAGGGCACATGTATATTTGCACCGGATATTACGGCGGAACATTGCGGAAAAATAGGAAGTATTCTGGGAAGGATACATGCAGCCAATGTGGAGGTTGAAGGCATTAATCCGGACGCTTTCTGTCATATTTCATATGACTGGGAGGAATATTATAAGCAGGGTAAAGAAAAGCAATGCATTTGGACAGAGGAGCTTTCCAAGTGTTATCAAAATTTGTATATATGGGCAGAAAAAGTAAATACAGCAGCGGAAAAGCTTAGTTCTTTACAGATTATCAGCCATAGGGATATGGATCCGAAAAATGTGATGTGGAATCAGGAGGAACCCTTCTTGATTGATTGGGAGTCAGCAGGATATGTAAATCCATATCAGGAATTAATTGAGGTAATATGCTATTGGTGCAGCAATGAAGACGGCAGTTTGGATCAGGAGCGATATAGGGTTTTAATAAGTACATATAAAAAAGAGTATCCGATACCCTGCCGGTATTATAAAGAAGCTGTGGACAGTGGTTATGCAGGAATGCTGGGATGGCTGGATTATAGCTTCAGGCGTTCTCTTGGTATGGAAAGCAGTTCAAGTGAAGAGCAGGAGCTTGGTACACAGCAGGTGACAGCAACATTACGGGAATTAAGAAAATATGAGCATAAAGCGGCATTATTACATACACTGCTGCAATAAACCTATGTATACATATGCATGAGCCAAGAAACACACACAGGCTTGTGTTTGTGAGATGATACCTTCTGCATGGCTGCATAAACCCATTTTACCTGCATATAATGATTAATAACGGATGAATGACAGGAATATATATGGAAATCTATGTGGTAAGGGAAGGAGATACGGCAGAGACAATCGCTGATGCATATGGTATGGCTGTGGAACAGCTTATATATGATAATCAATTGGTATATCCTTATGAGCTTGCTGTCGGGCAGGCTCTGTTGCTTGATGTAGGAAATAGAAATCCCAGCGGAACCATATCTGTGGGTGGGTATGCCTATCCTTTCATCAGCAGTTGGGTACTGGATGAGACGTTGCCTTTTTTAACGGATCTCTTTATTTTTTCTTATGGTTTTACTGCAGAAGGATATCTGCTGCCGCCGATACTGGATGATGAATGGATGATACAGGCTGCGGAAAGTTTCGGAACAAATGCAATTCTTACGCTGACACCTTTCGGAGCGGATGGGAATTTCAATAATCAACTGATTCATGCAGTCGTAAATAATCAAGAGGCTGTTAATACATTAATTCAAGAGATGCTTTTTGTAATAAGAGAAAAAGGATATAGAGGCGTTGATATTGATTTTGAATATATTCTGGCCGAGGACAGGGATGCATTCACTGCTTTTGTCTGGAATGTTGCAGAAGTAATGCGGGCAAACGGATATCAGACCTCAGTGGCACTGGCACCAAAGACTTCTGCGGACCAGGAGGGACTGCTGTATGAAGGAAAAGACTACCGTGCGCTGGGGGAAGCGGCTGATTTTGTACTCCTGATGACCTATGAATGGGGGTATACTTACGGACATTTAAGTCATATGTAATAATCATATGGGGACATTGGGGAAGATACTAAGTAAAAAACTAGCATTATTAAGATTCCCTCGGCGATTAGGTTCGTCTTTTTCGTAGTATACCTTGCTTATTACCTCTTTCAGTATTTGGTTATTAGTAGCTATTGAGTTGGATGCATAAGTATCAAGCAGATGCTGAACCTTAGGAATCATAAGTTCTCTTTCTCTTTTTAATCTGTCAATTTGCTTAATTTCATCAGATAAAAGTTTTTTATTTTCAGATAGAATGTGTATATCATTAGTTAATATTTCCTGTCGCTGTTTAAATATATCAATAGTATATACTCCCTGTTCCAGTAAGTCATATGCTTTGTTTAATTGCTTTTGTACCGTTGCTATGTCATTATCTATCTTGTTCAGTAATTTATCTTTTTCTGACATATCAATCTTTAGTGGTATTGTGTTCAATGTATTGTTATTTACTTCATAAGTCTTTAGCCAATCATTTAAAAAAGCTAGTATTTGATTTTCAACGAGAAATAAGGGACTGGATACATTATCGCAGTACCTGTTTGGACATTTTATAGTCGAATAGCGGTTACGGCTATTAGGAGCAAGTCGAGTCATTAAATGACCACATTTTTTACAGTATACAATACCAGATAGAGGATTTTGCAAACGAGAAGTAGAAGGGAGTGTATTTTTACGATTCTTCTGCCTTAACCTTTGGGCGAGATGAAATAAGTCCTCTGAAATAATAGCCTCGTGTTTACCAAGTGCCATGGTGTAATTATCAGATGATTTTCGCATTTTTACAATATTGCCATTAACAGAAGTTTTTACTTCTTTCCGCTTTCCGAAGCATACCATACCTGTGTAAGTTATATTTTGCAGCATATCGCTTAATGAAGCCCTAGACCATTTTTCATTGATAGAGGGTTTAATACCGAGCATATCAAGTTTTGCTGCTATAGCATCAGTTCCAAGCTGAAAGGTAGAACCGTCTGGCAATATATCTCCATAACAATACCATTCAAATATTTTTCTTACTATTTCAGCCTGTTCGGAATTGACCTCCAAAGTATAACCTTTTCCATTAGGAATCCTGACCTTTCTATATCCATATGGTGCTGTGCTTGCTATATAGTTACCTTCCTTTACAGATGCAACACGACCACGTTGTAATCTACGGTTAATTGTTTTGTATTCACGTCTGGACATAAAAAGTCCAAACTCAAAGTATTCTTCGTCAAATTCGTTATCCGGATCATATATTTTTGAGGGGGTAATTATTTTTGTTGAAGAATATTTAAAGGCATCTGCAACAATACCCTGATCCTTGGTGTTACCTCTTGCCAAACGCTCAACTTCAACAACAAATACACCCTTCCATAGACCGGCTTCTACTTCAGATAAAAGCTGTTGCATGGCAGGGCGATCCGCAATTGTTTCACCAGAAACCACTTCAGAATAGAATCTTTCGATCTTTATATGCATTCTATCAGCACATTCCAGTAATATTTGCTTATGCCGGGCAAGGGTTTCACCTTCTCCCCTTATTTCTGCTTCCTGATCAGCGCGGCTTTTTCTCAGATAGCCACAATATTTATCGTCATGGGTTATTTTCATATTAATCCTTCTTGTTTTTTATGAAAATCATGCTTAATGATATTACTATTTATTTCATGATATATTATACCCTTTTTCCTTGAGAGAATAATGTGCTTTTCTAATTCTGACAAGGATTGATGTTGCAAAATAGTACTATAGTATTATTTAGTAATAGTCTGATATAATTATTGACACACCCAATCTTCCAAGGGCAGGAAGGTGAGTGATAACATGAAAAGGAAATATATAAAAATGAATAATTATAATATATATGCTATATATTTTCGCAGTAGCAATACAATTTATTATAATATGAACTTCAAAGGTATAACACAATTTATTAAACTCAAATGATAAAAAGTGAAGATTGGGTGTTCATCATCCAACCCAGATATCCTTATTTGGCGGTTCTATGGGTGGATACAACTTTTCAAATTCTTCTGGTGTGTCCGGTATATAGAATGAATCTTCTTGAACCTGGGCAACTGCATTAACTGCCAGTCTGCTTTTAAAATGTTCCACGACCGATTTCCTTATCGCTGGGTCAAGCTCAAAGTATGCTTTCAAAACTTCTAATTCCAGATCTGACGCACCATGTTTTTTAATTAAATCATCAAGGTTGAATGTATCTGGTTCAACAAGCATGGGTTCAGTACCATTTAATATCCATTCTTCGTTTATGCCAAATTCCTTACACATTAATTTAACTAAAGATAGTTTTTGGTCGGGTCTGGCAAGTCTGTTTAATTCTATATTACCAATTATATCCCGGCTAACTCCAAGGTGTTCTCCAAAAGCTTCTTGCGACATTTTCAAATGCTTTTTTCGTAGTTCCTTAATCCTCTCGTGCATTTCCATAATTACTTCACCTCATTTCTAATGTTTATTGAGTTGATTATATATTATGAAAATGAGTAAGTCAACACAGAAAATAAAGGCAAGAGTATAAAATGTGTTGACACACGAAAATAATAATGATAGAATCAGCGTATCAACACAATGCGTTACAAATAATGACGTTACTAACTCAAAAAGGAGGAAATCAGAATGGTAGATGAAAGAGCAATGGAAACCATAATTGGTAGAAAGCAATTGAATGAAGCAGAAGAAATCATGGATTTTTTAGAAAATCTTGACCGGAATGAAAAGAAAGACTTTATGGTGTTCATTCAGGGTGTCAAGTTTGCAAAGGGAATTAGCCAAACTCAGACGGCATGTAAATAGATAAGTAGTTGCCAGAAAGGTTGCCAACATTCGAAAGAAAATTACAAAATAGAGAAGGAGGACAGGTTATTTATTTGGAAGAAAGGATGTATTGGAACCTCGCAAGTACAGCATGAATAAAGGAGAGATAGGAAATGTAAAGAATGCAATCAACATTTCGCATACCTGCAGATATGAGTGGCGCGTGTCGAATAGATGATTGCTATAAAGACAAGAGCAAAAAAGATAAGACTAAAGATCCGGTCAAATCCGGATTAAGGAACGATTTTTGATAAGGTTTTCCCAGCATCAGACGCAAGAAGCGGATAGATTGAAATTTCTAATTTTCCATCTTCATCACTGATTTTAATATCATCAATGATGCCGGACAAGATTTCCATGAATTTGTTGTTTGATAACTGAGATATTTTATTGAAAAAATCGGTATAGTAAAACTTATCCAATGCTTCAATGAGGCGGTGTTTATTCTGTAAAATCAGATCTTCTTTAGCATATAGTCCGCTGCCCACAAGGCAGTCAATGGAGACATTGAAATAGCTGGCGATTGACATAATAATGCTCAAGGTTGGTTCGTTCTCACCGGATTCATAACGCCGACAGGCTCTGTCTGTTACTCCGATCGCCTGGGCTAATTGTGATTGTGTAATATTTTGTTGCTTTCGTAATTCTTTAAGCCGTTTACTAAACTGCATAGTATCACCCCAAAATTAATAATCATATTGACAGGAACCATGCGTCCTGATACAATAACAATACAGGACACATACTTCCATGTCAGAAAGGAGACAAGTTGCTAAAACTCACTTTGGAACGTAAGAAAAAAGGGCTTACTCAAAAGCAAGTAGCTGAACAAATCGGTATAACTGATAGGACATATAGAAGGATTGAGGCTGGTGAGCAAGGTCCTTCCTATATTGTTTTAAAAAAAATCGAAGACCTGTATGGACTGGAATCACCGCATCGAAAATTTTTTATAGAGGTCTGTGAAGATGATAATAACATAAATTTGAAAAAGAAGCAAGAACGCAGAGAAGAGAAATAGAGGTACGCTATGTTACGTACTAATTAGAAATCATTAAGTTAAAAAGAGAGAAATATTATTTTTATGCCTTTATGTGGTGTGAGAGCACAACATAGTTCCCCTCGTACACAATCTGGTATGTAGTGTTATTCTCTTTTCGCTACACATCACGTAAAAGGCATAAGAAAAATGGTAATAAATGTAGCCTTATCACAGTGATAATCAAAATGAAACAACGTAAATTTTATGAAGAAGGCTATATATCTGAAAGTAACCTTTACAGAAGCTAGGTAGAAGCGTATAACCGAGTATCCAGGATAAAACAAATAATCTTGTCTAAGCTCGATTTAAGAAGACAAAATATCCGGTCAAATCCGGATTAAGGAATAATTTTTGATAAGGCGTTTCCAGCATCAGACGCAAGAAGCGGATAGATTGAAATTTCTAATTTTCCATCTTCATCACTGATTTGAATATCATCAATGATGCCGGACAAGATTTCCATGAATTTATAGTCTGATAATTGAGATATTTTGCTGAAAAAATCGGTATAGTAAAACTTATCCAATGCTTCAATGAGTCGGTTTTTATTCTGTAAAATAAGACCTTCCTTAGCATATAATCCGTTGCCTACCAGGCAGTCAATGGAGACATTAAAGTAATTGGCTAAATCAATAAGTTTATCTGCCGTTGGGATTGTTTTCGCTGTGTCCCATTGATGAACTGACTGCTTACTGATTTGGAGAGCATTGGCCACATCGACCATCGTAATGTTGTTTTGGCTTCTAAGTAACTTAAAGCGTTTAGAAAAAATAATCTTATCAATCATAAAAACCTCTTGACAGTCAAGCTAATGCTGACTATAATGTATTTGTAGTAAAGCGCATACTGACCAGTGTCGGAGAGAAAGGAGCAAAATGAATCATTTAAACATACGTAGGATTCGCATAGAAAAAGGTTGGAAACAGACTTATGTTGCTGAAAAAACAGGTATTACAAAGCAGTCCGTTTATGCCATTGAAACAGGCCAAATGAAGCCTTCCTATGACGTCCTTATTAAATTATGCAAGCTATTCAACGTACCACACACAGAAGTCGAAGAGCTGTTCGCAGCAGCTGACAACGAAAAGGATAATTTTTGTTAAAGCTCCTCTTCCCCTTTGAATTATATCAACCCGAACCAAAGAAGTAAAGGAAAAAATGCTGTATTGCAGAACCAATATGAGAAAATTCAAGCAGTAAGGCAAGTTGTACAAACCATAATACATAAACTGGAATAGGAGGTGATTATATTATGGCAGTAGTCCAGGACTATATGAATGGTGCATGCCGGATAATCGTTCATGATGATTGCTATAAGGATAAGAGTCAAGAAGAAGTGAAAGAAATAATTGATCGCGTATCACTGTTGGTGCTTGGCGAAGAATTACATAGACAAGCAAATGAAAATGACACAAATGATCCGGCTTGAGCCGGAACCACTGGACAGGCTTTAACATTTAGAGCGATTTGCAATATGCTTTGTAAACATCCGCAGGATGCAGCCAATCAGGAAAAGCTGGAAAGTAACTGTACAGGATGTAATATGATTATGATCTGTAGTTTTTCCCTGTTATCAGGAAAGGATTATGTATGAAAAGTTTAATGGAAATTGAAGTAAATCTAAATGATATCGCAAAGTTAGAGGAACCGATTAGAACCAGTGAACTAGTACAATTAATGAATTATATGGAAACTCATTATAGAGTTTTTATAATCAATCCAACTAAAGAAGAAATGGAGCAGCCAGAAGTAAAGTTGTATAAAAAAATTTCTGATATGAGAAATATTTAGCTAGTAAATAATAATTTAAAGGAAAAGAGTAGTATGGAAAAGAAAAAAGATGATAATGAATTTCCGAAAACCGAGTTATCAGAGGATGGAAAGGTTATAAACTTTTCCTTTAAGGTATCTGACTTAGCATTGTTAATTAAAAATAGTCCGGAATATTATGATCAATATGTAAAACGAGGAGAAGAGGCAGAATTTGTTGACTATATTCTTAACAGACTAAGCGAACCGAGTGGACATGATGATGCAGAAAAATGGTCTATTTCGTTTGAGGAAATATTTTTGTCGATATTAGAGGGAGCATTCAAAAAGCAGATACCAATACTGCCAGGTGAGTATGATTGTTGTACCATCTGCGGTACATATCTGAAAGATGAAAATGACATAAAGGCTGGATATTATTTAAATTGTGGACAAAGCATAAGTTGGTAGGTAATAATTTACCGTACTAAGAAAGGATGATATTTGTCTGGATTATCGAAAATGTGTCCGTGAAAGTTATGTGATATCCTGTCTTGCTACTCGAAGTCCAGATCAAATAGCACCCTGGATTTGAAAAAATGATGGAAGCTTATAAAGTATCTGACTTGTATATAGAAGAATAGTAAGATGAAATTTACTTATGATATAGCTATGTTTATAACATGGAGGTAGAAAATGAAAGCATTTACGATATATCAGCCATGGGCATCGTTGCTTGCCTGCGGTGCAATGACTTACGAGACCCATACATGGCCGACGTATTATCGTGGTCTGGTTGCAATACACGCAGCTGAAAAAGAACCGCAATGGTTTTATGACGTACTGCCGGTGGAAATAAAATCCGCAATATTGGAAGTACTATATCCACTGTACGCAAGTTGGGATGATGTGCCTTGCGGAAGCATTATTGCCACAGCAGAGCTTGTGGAGTGCCGATTGATCGTACGCGGTACTAGAACAGGTATAGACAGGGAAGGTAGGATATCTTTAGGTACGGAATTAATCGCACCAGAGGGCAGTAAGATGAAAAAGCGCTGCCTGCGCCCAGGCGAATATGCTGCAGCACCCGAGTGTGAGAAAGTGTTTGGGGATTGGACACCGGGTCGGTACGCGTATAAATACAACAATATAAGAATGCTGCCAAATCCCATCCCGGCAAAGGGAGATCGGGGATTTTGGGATTGGGAGTGTTAACAGAAGGAAGGGGTGCCTGTATGACCAGAGAATTGTTGGAGCAATACCGCGACATGAAAATGGAAATAATGGATATGCGCTATCAATTGGAATTTGAGGAAGCCTCCATGAGGTATGACACGGAGACAAGAATAGAAGAATTAATAAAGCGCAGAAAAAGCCTGGAAAGGGAATGCCGGGAGGTAGAGATATTTATTGAGAGTATCCCGGACAGTAAGACACGCCGTATATTTGAAATGTACTATGTAGATGGTTTAAAACGGCCATCACAGGCAGTTGTGGGAGAAAAAACAAATGTAGATCAGAGTATGATAAGTAAAAAGATTACGGAATGGCTGGCCGTTCATGAAAGGAGAAAGCAGCTTCCATGCAGAAATTAAAAAATACTGTAATTGATCATATGCTGGAAGCCTGTCTGACAAAATCCGAAGTAGTTTTTTTAATTCATATATCACATTACCAAGATAACAGTGGTCGTATCACAGGGTTATATTACAAGGATATATGCAAAGCACTGGATATCTCATTCCAGACTTTCTATGATGTAAGAAGAAGCCTGGAGGACAAGCAGCTGATCAGGGTAGATAAAGAATATTATGGTGACTGGGATATCACTATTCTGGGTAATAGCTTCGAGGATGGTAAGTATGATGAAGGCTACATAAGCACAGGGGATGATATATTCTTTGATCCGGATTTTAATAAGCTGAAGGCAGGAGAGATACTTCTGGTTCTGCTGCTACTTAAAATTACAAAGAACAAAAAAAATGGTGGAAAATACCGCATAGGAGTACTTATATTTCAAGAAAAGTACTGTAAACTGCTTAATGTTACCATCCGTATCCTGCAGCGTTACTTGCATACCTTAAAGCGTTTTTTTTCTGTTGGCATCAGCAAAGGACAGTATTTCATACGTCCCCTGAAAGGTGTAGGAGAAAAAATCCAGGCGCCGACAGATATACAGCTTTTCAAGGAACACATAGGAGCGGTTATGTTCAGGCGGCAGCGTGCATCCGGTACGAAAGAAGAATATCAGGATACCATTGATCTGATCAGCCAGTATGCAGACACCCTGATGGATAAAATAACAGAGGTATTCCAGCAGGCCGTGGAGGAAAGCATCCGGCTTAAGAATGCCGGGATTGCAAACCGGTACAAGTGGAACCGGCAGTTAAATCCCAAATTCATACATAAGCTTCTGTTAGATAAGATTATGAAGCTACAGAATTTTCAAAAGAAAAGTGGGAAATCATGTTAAGCCTGTTATGAAACAGGTCTGTTTTGCGTTTCATGGAATGGCAGAAAAACAGGAAAAAATATGTTTAAACATTCTGATATGATTTATACTCCGGGATTTTTCAGAAGAAATGGCAGGAGCGGACAGTAAGGGCACCTTAAGAAGGGAAAGCTCTTTTTTTTATGTGGAAAAAGAGACAATGTATTCCAGTATTGATACACTTCAGGTAATGTATTCCAATTATGATGTAGCCCGGAAATCCATTCCAAAAACGGTGTTGTCAGAGGGTCATTTTAAGAAAATGTATTCTAAAAACAATGTAGGCACAAAATATGAAAAGCCTGTATTTGAGAGGAAAAGAGGCAGTTTTGAATGATTGCGTATTACTTCTTTTATTATATCCCTTCTATTGTTACCATGCTGGAAATATTTCCTCTCTGCCAGGCAGATCCCAGGATACTTTATAAGCTTCCGCGGAGGTCTGTCGAAAAGTATTATTCTACATAAAAAGTATAAATTACATAAATTGCATATAAAACATAAAAAGAATATAAAGAATAAAAGACGCATGAGAATCATGAAAGACGCATAAAAATCATAATATTATCTGATATAATAGAGATAACAGCCAGAATATAAAATGCAAAAGTAAGATGAGAGGAGGGTTAATTGGCTACACTCAATGAAAAACGTTTGAAGAACAGAGGGAAAAAAAGAATTGCTATTTATATGATAATGACTCTCCTGTTTATAGGAATACTGCCGGAGCTGTCTTATATATTACATCAGGTTCTTAGTAAGGGAATCTCATCAAGGATAGACATCAATTATTCAAACGCTATGAGATTACTTATTAATGATACAAAGGTACAGCAAATATCACTAATTTTAGCCCTGCTGTTCATTGCATTTCTTCTGTATCTGTCCATGGAGATGCGCCAGCAAATTTCAAAAGTTGATACTGTACAGATAACACCTGATATTAATATACCTGTGAAGGCAGGAAATGGTCAGTATGGGAATGCAAGATTTTTAAAGGATTCTGAAAAAAGAGTACTATATAAAATGTATAAATATTCTGCAGATATTGAAGCTGATCTAATGCCTGAAATTGATGGAAAGGGCGGATTGGTTGTACATTATGAAGCCCAGAGGAAAAGCCTGTTTAACAAAAGACTTAAAGAAAAATATTACTACATAGGCAATGACTTTCACAGCATCATCGTTTCTACAACCGGCGGAGGAAAATCAAGAAGTCTGTTACTGCCAACCCTGGCATTACAGATCCAGAGCGGCTTAAGTATAGTAGTTACGGATGTGAAAGGTGAACTGTGGTGTTATACAAGCAAATACGCGGAATCAAAAGGATACAAAACAAATGTCATTGATTTCAGAACTCCCAAAAAAAGTATGCATTATAACTTCATGCAGCCAATATTGGATGCCTTAAAAGAAAGGGATGAGGCAACGGCTGTGGATTATACCTGGGATCTGGTATCTGTGCTTGTAGGCGAACCCAAAGGAGAGCCGCTCTGGGCAAATGGAGAAAGCGCCAGCATAGCTGCAGCAATCCTTGCTGTTGCTATGGAAGCGCCAGAAGAATGCAGAAACCTAACAAATGTATATTATTTTCTGTCTTATATGTGTAAAACAGATGAAAGAGGATCCATGCCGATCAGTAAGTTTTTAATGAAATTACCAGAGGACCATCCGGCCAGGACATGTTTTGCAATGGCTGAGATAGCACCAAACAGAACCAGAGGCTCCTTCTTTACCTCTGCACTGGGTACCTTAAGATTATTTGTAAATCAGAATATTGCAGCAATGAGCGCTAAATCAAATTTCAAACTAAAGGATATAGGGAGGGAAAAAACCATCCTTTATATAAAGATTCCGGATGAGAAAAAAACTTATTATCCTCTGGTAAGTCTCCTGGTAACCCAGATTTATATGGAGCAGGTTGCACTGGCAAATGAAAACGGACAAAGGCTGCCGGTGAATACTGATTATGATCTGGATGAAATAGGAAACTGTCCGGTCATACCTGTATTGCCGCCCATGATCACAGCTGGCAGAAGCAGGGGAATGAGGGTGAATCTATTTGTTCAGGATTACCAGCAGTTAAGTAAGTATAAGGATGATTCTGAAACCATCTTATCTAATTGCTCGGTGAAGGTATTTCTTAAGGGAGATAGTGAAAAAACCCTTAAGACCATATCAGAAAGTATAGGGAAGTATACCGTTGAAGTGTCGAGTGCATCCACCAGTATATCGGATGGGAAGAGAATGAACACAAATTATTCATCATCATCTAACCTGGCAGGCCGCAACATACTGGAACCTACAGAAATCAAAATGATAAAGCCTCCATATGCGTTAGTAATGATGACGGGAGAATACAGTGCTATAAATATACTGCCGGATATCAGTAAAACAAGGATAAATGACCTGTATGGTATGGGTGATGAGGAACACAATAAAAAGTTAATAATGAAGCGAGAATCAGAGGTAAATGAGATTTTTGTTAAAAAAATACCTCTTTGGGGTATTTGGAACCGATATGCAAAAGATATTGATGAAGACGATCATGATGAAGATGATCAGGAGATTTCTGCAGCGAAAAGAGTTTCTTTTTTGAATTTTAGTGAAGACGAATAGGAGAAGGGATTTAAATGAGAAAAAAATTATTAGAAAAAATAAAACTGGTATTATTAACCACAACTTTATTCTGGGCAATGTTCCCGGTACAATGTTTTGCCATAGGAGAAAGCAGTCTGGTAAAGGGTACGACAAAATTAATAAATGATGCTACAACGGTTATTATTACACTCTCCTCCATTGTTACAGCAGTTATGGTGGTATATAACCTGGTAAGACAACAGGCGTGTGATGAAGAAGACAAAATAAAATACAAGAAGAATGTAAAGGGAATACTGATAATAGGGGTCATAGTAGTAGTGGTACCCTCTTTGGTAAAAATAATATTGGCATATTATACATAGGAGGCGGTTTATTAAATGGGCGATTGGTTAATAGATATTTTTGATGGATGGGTAAATGGGATATTAGACTTCATTTTCGGATATGTAAATGGATTTTTTGGAAAAGCTAATACAGTTATAGGGTTGTCGCAGGTTAATAGTGCAATGGGAATAGTAAATGGCATTGCCTCAAGCGTCCTGGTGCTTTTAATGATGAAACAGATATTAACGATACATATACTTGAGACAGATGGGGATCCTGACCAGTCCCCTCTCAAAATAGTAGAGAAGGGATGCATAGCGCTGGCATTTATTAATTTACAGAGTTATGTGCTCAATAAACTTCTCGGTTTGGCGGCAGTTATGTGCGATACCATAATCAACTCCATGGACATAAGCTTTGTCGGAATAAGCGATATAATAAATACCATAAAAAGCGTAACAGTAAACGTTTTCATAATATTACTATTTTCAATTGCCTATGCAGTAGGATTTTCAATGTTCCTATGGAAAAGCTTAAAAAGAAGCGCGGAACTGGCACTGATGAAGATACTGTTTCCTTTATTTGCCTGTGATGCAGCAACAGTAAGTATGGAACGAATCCGTGCTTTCATCAGCTCATATCTGACAGTGATATTTGGATATATCGTACAAATAGTGCTTTTTAAATTAAGTATGCTGATGATATTTGAGGGAGACATGTGGCTGTCACTTGCGTTTATTTTTTCGGCAGCGAATGCTCCAAAGTGGCTTGAGAAATATACATACAGCACAGGGACCGCAAGAGGTGTTTCTAATGCGGCGAGGTCAGCTACATATATGATCCCGCAGATAATAAGGATGGTTAAGTAAGCGATGGATGAGTATATTAATATATTTAATGATATATTAAAAACGATAATAATAGCTGGTACAACATTAAGAGTAATACAGAACTTAATGAAATGCCAGACAGAGGGTGTTTCTTTAAAAGAAGGAATCCATAAATCCAAAAAAGTATTAACAGCAGGAATTATTGCTATAGTGCTGCCAAGCTTAATGTCACTGATCAGAACAAATTATATGAAAGATGTTGATGTAACGCAGCCACAAAAAAACATTATATATCTAATTAAAGCAATAACAAACATTCTTTTAACGATAGAGCCGGTACTTGTTGCATTTAAGATAATGATCGAGCTGGTAGCTTATAAGACGGCAGAAGAGGGGATGAAAGCAGAACATAAAAGCAATGCCGTAAAAATAGCAATTACCGGAGTTTTAATAATATGCTCAACATCTGTTATAAATATAATACTTAACTATTACAAATAAGCAGGAGGATTACATGAGTCAGCAACAAAATGCCAGAAAGAAGTCATTGTACATACCAGGAAATGTATTGGAGCGGAAGGATATCATTGATGGGTTTGGAAACCGGGAAATCGGAATAGTAGTTGTAGCAACTGCAGCAGCGGCCATAGTTTTCTTTGCAATTTTCCTAAGCACAGGTGATGTACTGATTCCTTTTACGGCTGCCATATTTTTAATAGGAGGAACAATAATAGCAGTCCGGAAGGACCAGCACGATGAAAGCCTGATTGATAAGATAAATTTTGTATATCGGTTCACCAAGACACAAAAAAAGTATCAATACCAGTATAAGGACTGTTTATATAAGGATATCAAATTAGCGGATGAGGAGGCTTTAGAATGAAAAAAGCTGCAGGACAAAAACCTGTAAATTCAGAAGACTTGAGGGAAATTACAGCAAATGAATTTACAAATGTAAAAGATGTGCATGGAATGTTCCTCTATACAAAAGATGGTTACATCATGAGCTACTTACTGATTCCCTATTTTAACATAGAATTGCTTCCGGAAGAGGAAAAAATGGCAAGAACAAAATCGCTTACAGCCAATATGAACGAGGACCATAAAAGTTTTGCGTACCATACGTTCCCCAGAGAAATAGATCTGGATAATTATAAAGAAGACTTAAAGGGACGGCACAGATCTGAAATAGCTAATATAGGGATGAAGCATATATTGGAAGAAATGATAAGGGAGGCTGTGGAACTGGCGTCAAATGGTGAGAATTATGAGCACCAGCATTTTATCAAACTGTGGCAGAAGCTGGGGAGCGATCGAATAGACAGTGAAAGATCACTGAGGCAGCGGACCGAGGATTTTTGCATGAAATACAATGCAATTGGAGTACAAGCAAAAATTATTAAGGACCAGGAAATTTTGAAAATGTGCAATCTATATGGAAATGCGATACAAGCGCCTTATGAAACCCTTGATAGTATTATTTTGGAATCCACCTTGAAAATTTCGGGAACCTAAGCGCTTGGAACCAGATTGTGTCCTCTATGCGGTGTACAGATACCGCATAAACCCCTTTTACACATGGTGCGCAGATTTCCCTGTCGGCGCACCGCATAGAGGACATAATATCCTTGCGCGAGTATAAGAAATTGAATTAAGAGCAACTAAAAAGGTGAAAGCAGGAGGATAACATGAGCCAGCAAAAAGATACGGATATAAATCAATCTATTTTAAACATTATAACACCGGCCGGAATAGATTTTACAGAAACACATGCCAATTTGGGAGAAAATTATGGAAAGATATACTGCATAAGCAGTTATCCAGTAAAGGGAGTGGACTTTGGCTGG
>Ga0153953_1000290_pt1 | contig 17117 bp, 15 predicted proteins | sample TSNJ037MetaG_FD_104718 | JGI IMG/M metagenome (GOLD analysis project Ga0153953, IMG submission 104718) | Attine ant fungus gardens microbial communities from New Jersey, USA - TSNJ037 MetaG | ecosystem: Host-associated > Fungi > Mycelium > Unclassified | place: USA: New Jersey, Wharton State...
AACTGGCTTAGCGATATTGATGTAGCTGACTTTCAGGGAATGGAAGGATTCGAAGTTGCACCCATTCCGGACAATACCACTTATTTCTTACTGTTTAATTGCGATGGGGATCAAGGTGCCTTTGCAGATAATGAAAAGTTTCGACAGGCACTGGCCTATGCAGTTGACTCTCAGCAATTGGTAGACGGCGCGCTGATTGGCAGTGGAAATGTGGCAAAGACATGGGGTAATACAAACTATTCCGACTATGTAAGTACATGGAACAACGAAGACTACTATAGCTATGACCTTGAAAAGGCAAAACAATTACTGGCAGAATCCGGTGCTGCCAAAACAACATTGAATCTGATGATTACATCCACTGATCTTAATACCAAACTGGCCACCATCATCCAGGCACAATTGGCACTCATCGGTATTACTGTAAATATCAGCACATACGATTCACAATTATTCAATGAGTACAAGTATCAGCCAGACCAATGGGATATCATGCTTGATCAGGGTGCGTCCACAAGCTACCTTGTAAACGTATGGAAACTCAATTGGGACAGCAGCGGCTATGTTCACGGCGGCAGCGAGAACTTTGTCAAAGACGATAAATTACAAGAATTACTGATTGCTGCAATGGATGTTGATAACCACAACGATACCACCATGGATGCATTCCACCAATATTTAAAAGAACAATGCTACGGTATCGGTCTCGTTCAAAGTATGAGCAATATTGCACATACAGCCAGGATATCAAAAATCACTGTGGATGCCCGCGGTCAGGTTACACCGGGTGCGTGTGAGTATACATTTTAATATTATCAGGGTTATGAACAAGTTAAGAAGCGGATCGTAAAACGCAACAGATCCGCTTCGAACTACCCTTCACAGGGACGAAAGGATTTGTTATGGGTCGATATATTATAAAAAGACTTTTATGGATGATACCGGTTGTATTAGGAATAGCCGTTTTAATCTTCACAATCATGTATATATGTCCCGGTGACCCTGCTGCATCCATCTTGGGCATAGGGGCAACGCAAGTGGAAATAGCTGCAAAACGTTCGGAGTTAGGATTAGACCAGCCTTATATTGTGCAGCTTTTGAAATATCTGAAGCAAGTGTTTATAGATTTTGATCTAGGCACTTCCTATTTCTACGGAACACCTGTCATTGACGGCATCTTTTCCCGCATGAAATATACTTTGATTATTACATTTACCTGCATGGGCCTGCAAATTCTAATCGGGACTCCCTTGGGAATTATCGCGGCAACCCATCGAAATGGAATTGCGGACCGCCTTTGCATGTTGGTTGCATTGATTGGAGTTTCGGTACCGGGATTTTGGCTTGCGCTGATGCTTGTGGTTCTCTTTTCGGTAAACCTGGGCTGGCTGCCGGCATATGGTGTGGGGGGCATACAATACTTCATCATGCCATGTATTGCCAACTGCCTGGCGGGAATAGCCACACAAGCCAGACAGACACGCTCCAGTATGCTTGAAGTGATCCGTTCGGATTACATTACAACTGCACGCGCAAAGGGTATGTCAGAACGTGATATTCTGTTTAAACATGCGCTTCCCAATGCGCTGATACCTATTATCACCATTGTAGGAAACGGTATGGGTATGATGCTGGGTGGTGCCGTGGTTATTGAAAACGTGTTTTCCATACCAGGCATCGGAAGCTATATGACAGGCGCTATTAATAGCCGCGATTATCCCATTGTAATGGGCGGCGTATTGGTGCTGGGTCTTCTGTTCAGTTTAATCATGTTATTGGTAGATATTATTTACGCTTTTGTAGATCCTCGTATTAAAGCGCGTTATGAAGGAAAGAGAAAGGGGGCGAAGAGACATGGGTAATCAGACAAAGACAGTGGAAGAACGTACCAGGAAAGAAAGTAATTTCAGGCAAATATTACATAGACTGCAAAAAAATAAAATTGCCATGACAGGACTGTTTACTATCATTATTTTGATTGTTGTCGCGATCTTTGCTCCAATCTTGATGCCTTATGATTATACAGAAATGGATATGAGTAATATGTACGCAAAACCCAGTCTGTCTCACTTTTTCGGATGTGATGATTTGGGCAGGGATATTTTCAGCCGCCTGCTTTACGGTGCAAGAGCATCACTGAGCATGGGAATAATCGCAACACTTCTTTCTACGGCAATTGGTGTTGTCATCGGTTCTGCTGTGGGATATTATGGGGGCTGGATCGATAATGTTGTTATGCGTGTGCTGGATATTGTGCAGGCAATCCCCGGAATGCTTTTGGCAATTGCTATTTCAGCGGCGCTGGGTTCCGGATTTTTCAATACAATTATGGCATTATCTATAGGAGGCATTCCTATGACAGTGCGGCTGCTGCGAGGTTCTATCCTGTCTATCCGCAATCAGGAATACATAGAGGCAGCCGAAAAGATTAACTGTTCAAAACCCCGTGTGATTCTGAAGCATATTTTACCAAACAGTATTGCGCCTTTGATTGTTTCGGTAACTATGGGAATCGGAAATACAATTTTAACTGCAGCATCACTGAGTTATATCGGGCTTGGCATTCAGCCGCCCATGCCGGAATGGGGCGCAATGCTTTCGGCCGGTAAAACGGTTATTACAAGATATCCGCATTTATGTGTGTTTCCGGGTTTGTGCATTATGATTGTTGTGCTGGCATTTAATATGCTGGGTGATGGCTTGCGGGATGCCCTGGATCCAAAACTAAAGAATTAAGGAGGATAGATACGATGCAAACAACGAAACAAAAGGAAACGTCCTTCTTATCCGTGAAAAACCTTTCGGTGGAATATACTTCAGACGATGAAGTGATCCATGCCGTCAATCATGTATCTTTTGATTTACAAAAGGGAAAAACCTTTGGATTGGTGGGTGAAACCGGAGCGGGTAAAACAACCATAGCAAAAGCAATTCTACGAATTTTACCGCAGCCCCCTGCAAGAATAAAGTCCGGAGAAATCTTTTTTGAAGGAGAAGAATTGCTGGGACTGACAGAAGAAAAAATGCGTAAGATTCGCGGAAATCGTATTTCTATGATATTCCAGGATCCTATGACTGCATTGAATCCCATTATGCGGGTGGGAACGCAAATTGCTGAGGCTGTGCGGCTGCACGAAAACTGCAGCCGGGTCCAGTCAGTGGAAAAGGCAATTGAAATGCTTGAAATGGTAGGGATACCGGGTGAGCGTCAGCGGGAATTTCCCCATCAGTTTTCCGGCGGTATGAAACAACGGGTAGTTATTGCGATGGCTCTGGCCTGCAATCCTCATTTGCTTTTGGCAGATGAACCCACCACTGCTCTTGATGTTACCATCCAGGCACAGGTGTTGGATATGATTAACGAATTGAAACGCAAAAATAATACATCAATGATCATGATTACCCATGACCTGGGTGTTGTAGCACAGGCATGTGATGATGTGGCAGTTGTATATGCCGGTGAAATTGTGGAGCTGGGTACAAAGGAGCAGATCTTTACGGCGCCCAGTCATCCTTATACGCTGGGCTTGTTTGGTTCTTTGCCTGATATTCATTCTGATTCCCAGCGTTTGTATCCCATAGAGGGGTTACCGCCTGATCCTTCCAACTTACCACAGGGATGTTCTTTCCATCCCCGCTGCCCCTATGCAACCAGGGCGTGCGGCGACAGGCAGGCAGCGCTTGCAGATTTGGGCGACAGGCATTTATGTCGCTGCATCAACCTTGAACAGATTCAAAAAGGAGGGAAGAAGCCGTGACATTGTTGGAAGTAAAGAATCTCAAAAAATATTTTGAAACACCAAAGGGAACCCTTCATGCGGTTGACGATGTCAGCTTTACAATCGAAAAAGGTAAGACCCTGGGCGTTGTAGGGGAGTCAGGATGCGGCAAATCCACTTTGGGACGAACGATTATTCATTTACTGGAAAGCTCCTCCGGACAAATTATCTTTGATGGGGAAGACATCACTCATGTTAATAAAAAGAAGCTGCATCAAATAAATGAAAATATGCAAATTGTTTTTCAAGATCCGTATGCTTCTCTGAATCCCCGTCAAACGGTGGAAGAGACAGTTGCAGAACCATTGCTCATTTCAGGAAGATTCAGGAAAAAGTCTGATTTGGAAGATGAAACCGGACGATTAATGGATTTGGTAGGAATAGACCGCCGTTTGCGATTGGCATACCCTCATGAATTAGATGGCGGCCGCCGTCAGCGTGTAGGAATCGCCCGTGCATTGTCACTTAATCCACAATTTATTGTATGTGATGAGCCTGTTTCGGCGCTGGATGTTTCCATTCAGGCACAGGTGCTGAATCTATTGCAGGATTTACAGGCGAAGCAGGATTTGACCTATATGTTTGTCACACATGATTTATCGGTGGTGCGGCATATTTCTCATGATATTTGTGTGATGTATCTGGGTCAGATCGTGGAATCCTCTCCATCGAAGGAATTGTTTACCGCACCGCTGCATCCATATACAAAGGCACTTTTATCAGCAATTCCATCAACGGATATTTATGCACCCCATAAACGTATCCCGTTGAAAGGTGAGATTACATCCCCCATTAATCCGAAACCCGGCTGCCGGTTTGCATTGCGCTGTCCCCACGCATGTGAAAAATGCAGTACACCGCAAACAGTAGAAGAACTTTTGCCCAATCATTTTGTGGCATGCTGCCGTGGGAAAGAGCTGAATCAGCTATAAGGGTATTCGTAATGAATGAATCGCAATAATGAATCATTTTTAATAGAAAGAGGAATTTTAATGCAAAATTCATATCTTGTAAAAGTAACAGCCGTTACAGAGGTTTACGGCAGCGGGCAAAAGATTGTTGCCGCCGTGTTGGAGTACAATGTGGCGGTACTCGCAGAAACCATTTCTTTATCTTGTTTTGTGATAGAGGGGCGAGTCATTACAGATCTTGTTGTAAGTGATGTTTATCGCGGCTCCCAAAGGAAGCAGGGACATTTTGTGGAATTGATTTTGGATTCTGATGACAATGATGCCGCCACAAAGGTAGTGTCTGGCAATGGTCGTCATAGCCGACTGAAAATCTGCCCGGCAAGCTTAGAGGTAAGCCAAATCAAAGTAATCAAGGGAGAAAATGCCGCAGAGCTGCCGCCTTTTCAAAAAGAAAAAAACACTGACACAGATAACGGCATAGCAGACTGTTTTGCAGTATATACATTTCATGACCCCAAAAGTGACAGGGAATTGAATTATCATATATATTTTCCTCCTAACATGGGAAATGGACAAAAACTTCCGCTGGTATTATTTATGCACGATGCAGGTTCCTGTTCAGATGATGCGAAAGCTGCACTTGCACAGGGCAGCGGTGCTGTTGTATGGGCACGAGAGGCTGAAATGGGTAAACGCCCTTGTTATGTTGTCGCGCCCCATTATCCGGAGGTTTGTGCGGATGATGAATTTCAGGTTACATGGCATGTGGAGACAACAATTGCTCTGATCAAAAGTCTGGTGGAAAAATGCTCTATTGATCCTATGCGCATTTATGGCACAGGGCAGTCCATGGGGTGCATGATGTTGTGTGAAATGCTGATTTCTTACCCTGATTTCTTTGCAGGCAGTTTATTGGTAGCCGGTCAATGGAATCCCAAGCGGATGGAACGTGCAAAGGATGCCTCTATATGGTCCATTGTTTCGGCAGGTGATAAGAAAGCATTCCCGATCATGGGAGAATGCCTTGCAAATATGGAGAAAGCGGGCGGAACATTAAGCATAGGTCATATGGACGCAAAAGCTGATATGGCGGTACTGAACGAACAAATACGCAGGCAGAAAAAGCAGGGCTGCAATCTGAATTACACATGGTTTGAAGGAAACAGTATTTTACCGCAAAATACACCTGACCATCCGGGTATGCATCATATTTGCACATGGGCAAAAGCGTATGATATAGAAGCGTTAAGGGAGTGGTTATTTGAACAACGAAGATAGTGTGAAAAGAAAGGTTTGGTTATATAAATGAAAATAATAGATTTTTCTTGTAAAAAAAATATTTTGCTGGAAGATGAAGATGGAAACTTAACACCTATGAGTGAGCCTTACTTTCGCGCTGCAAAAGTAAAACCACATACATGGCAGATATTAAGCGATGGGGATTATTCCTATCTGATAGAAGGTGAAGAGGAAGCCCTGGTAATTGATTCAGGATATGGCGCAGGTAATATCCGTGAGTATTGCCAAACACTTATAAATAAGCCGGTGAACCGCATTGCTAACACACATGACCATTTTGATCACACGGCGAATAATTGCTATTTTGACCTTGCCTATATGTCAGCAGAAACAAAACCCCTGGCGACCATACCCTTTCCCAGCTTTGAAGGAATTGCGTTTCCACGGGATTATGCGGTGGAAATCGTGGATACCGGTGATACCATACCCTTAAAAGGAAGGGATTTGACTGTATTTAAAATTCCCGATCATGCAGTTGGCAGTATTGTTTTTCTGGATAGAAAAGAGCGCATCCTCTTTTCGGGTGATGAAATAGGTATGCCTTTTGGAAAACCATTGCAGGGCAGTGTGGAGCGATGGGCGCAGTATATGGAAGAATTGGTGGAATATCGCGGGGAATTTGATACGATATGCACCGGTTTCTGTGTAATGGAAGCAAATATTGTAGAGCAGTACCTTGAAAACGCACGTCATATTTTGGCAGGAAATGAGGGGATCAGATTTGAACCTACGCCCTTTCCCAATGTTTCATCCATGAGCCCGGAAGGAAAAACCATATGGAAGAGACGCGTGCCTCATCCCGGTGATGGACCCCAAAAGTGGAATGCAGACCAGGAATTTAAGCGTATGATGGAGTATGCGGGTTGTAAAATAATTTATGATATACGCAGAATCAGATAATTATAATATAGAAAGGTTGTGAATAGATTGGTTGCAGATGCAAATATGTATTGGTTTCTTGAAGAATTATTTTATGATGAAGGGTTAATGGAAAGGTTTTTAGCAGACATTGCTCAGAATAGAGATACAAGGGGTTTTGTGAAAACAGAAAATGGGAAAAAGCAGGTTGTCATTGAACATCCCATAGGTTATCCCAGTATTAATTATATGCAGGGTGAATATGAATTGGACCGCATGTTAATGACAATGGAAGAGGCGAAAATTGACAGAGGTATTATGAAAGTACCATGCTGTCACGAGTGGATGAGCCTTCCCATGTGCCGTGTATTTAATGATGGAATGGCGCGGTATCAAAGAGAAAGCGGAGGAAGGCTGACAGCACTTGCGGTTATCCCGCCGTGGGGAGATAAAGATTCTCTGGAAGAACTTGACCGCTGCAAAAATGATCTTAGTATGTGCGGGATACAATTGTGTGCGCATTACGAAGATAAATATTTAGATGATGCAGCATTTGCACCTTTGTTTGAAAAATTAAACGAATATAAAATGACAGCATATGTGCATCATACACCGTTGCCGGTACAATATGATTATTTGTATGAATATAACAATTTACGCCGCTCTTATGGACGTTGTGCGGATCAAACAATTGCTGTGTCCAGAGAATTATACAGCGGTATGCTGTTTAAATATCCGAATGTGAAACTGGTACATTCCATGTTGGGAGGTGGATTTTTCACATATCTGCATATGTTTTTCCCACCGAAAACCAGTGATACAGCAGCAAGATTTGATGATACCGACGAGCAAATATATGATTGCTTTAGAAAAAATATTTTCTTTGAAATGTCTCACGCACAACCATGGGGAAAAGAAGGGCTTGAATGTGCCATAAAAACCTGTGGTGCAGATCATATCGTATACGGTTCTTCTTATCCCGTTAAGAGGGAGTGGACAGTAAAAGGTATGGATTTTGTGAAGGGATTGGATATCGGTGAAGAAGAAAAAGAATTAATACTATATAAAAACGCTGTACATTTATACAATAGCAAAAGAGGCACATGATGGAGAAAACGAAGCTTCAGGATTTTATTTTTTCGGTGATTATGGTAATCAGTATGGTATATTGCATGACTATTTATAATATGGCATTAGAAAATGGATTTACGGTGTTTACACTGGGGGATGCCTTGCTTTATATGTGGCCGGAGGTGATTGCGGCATTCTTTGTGCAACGCTATATGGGTAAAAAGGTGGCGGATAGGGTGCTTCATAATCTGGCAGATGTGAACACAGCCAAACCATCTTTTATTTCGGTTTGTATTGCGGCAGGAAATGTGATAATTATGGCACCTTGCATGACCTTACTGGTAAATATAATGAAAGGTGGAATTGGACCGGATTTGATTGACCGATGGCTCCCAAAACTTGCAGTCAATTTTCCTTTTGCTTTATGTATACAAATTTTTTATGTAGGACCCTTCGTCAGATTGGTGTATGGGTTGATTTTCGAACGGAAAAAGCATGTTATTAAATAATGCCAAACAGAGGCTATGGATAAACGGTTAATCAGGGATCGAATAAAAATAGAAGAAATATTGACCGTCATACGGTCATTGATGTATAATCAGACATGTAAAGCAGCTAACGAGCAAATAGGAAACAGAGGGAGAAGCTTAGATGAAAACATTATACAAAGGCAAGACCAAAAATGTACTGACTGATGAAGCAACCGGCGCTGTATATCTTTTTTATAAAGATGATGCCACCGGTGAAAACGGCGTATTCGATCCCGGTTCCAATACGGTGGGAGGAAGTGTGGATGGAAAGGGAAAATCAGGCCTGAAGATATCCAAATACTTTTTAGAGCTGATGGAAGCAAACGGGATTCCCACCCATTACCTGGGAGCAGATGTGGAGAAGGGATTGATGGAGGTACGCAAGCTGACTGTGCCGCCCCTTGAATTTGTACTCCGTTATTTTACAGCAGGAAGTATGTGCCGCAGGTTTACCCTGGAGGAAGGGATTCCTTTTGATCCGCCTTATACGGAGGTTACACTGAAGGATGATGAACAGGGAGATCCACTGATCAGCGAAAGACTTTGTATAATGAAAAAGATTCTTTCAGAGGGCCAGTATGAAAGCGGTCTGAATATCCTGATCAGGGTTGGTGAGGTTTTAAGAGAAGAACTTAGAAAGCTTGATCTTACATTAATAGATTTTAAGATCGAAATCGGTTATGATGAAAGCGGTAAAATGTATGTGGTGGATGAGATTACCCCAGATATTTGGCGTGTACGTGATCAGAACGGCAACATTCCCAATCAGATAGATTGCGGCAGGATAATTTTGGAGAAGATAGAAGCTTATGCAGATTAATAATCTGGATAAACAGCATCGTAATACAAGTCATCAGGTTACAAGCTGCATACATGACAATGATGTTGGCGTTAAAGCAGGCGGCGCCCCAATGAAGAGCAGTACAGGCACAGATACTGCGGCCCCGGCATCTGTGCAGGAGAGTCTGCAGGAAGAGATTTTTTCACTGTCAGGCTGGATGCAGAACCTTAAGAATGGGGGGAAACGTCTTTTTCAAAGGATATGGGGAGAAGCCCTTCCCGGGGATTCATCGGCAGCAGCCGGTAAAGAGAGCGTTGATGCAGGTCACAAGGTTTTGCAGGAAGATAACGGACGGCAAATGCACAACCCGGGGGTTGCGGCAGCTGCTGGTATGGTTCAGCCGCCTGATCAGAAAGCTGCGCCTTATTTTACTGTGGCAGAAGATACAGGGGAGCATAAGAAGCAGCTTTGGGAGAAAGTCAAAGTCCGCTTTCATTCTGTTGCCGGACATTGGACAGGCCGTTTCTCCAAGAGTAATTCCTTTCAGGCCAGGAAGGAAGAATCCAGGGAGGATCTGCGGAGAAAGAGTCATTATAAAGGGGATGAGCAGGAAGTGGATTGTGTGCTGGAGGATGAAAGTTATTTACTGGATTCCTATGACCGAAAAGGAGAATATAGTACATTGACAACGAAAAAATAGGACTCGTTGTTATGAAAGGAGTTCCGGATGGATAGTTCCAAGGGAAAATATTATATTACAACGGCAATTGCCTATACTTCAGGCAAGCCTCATATTGGAAATAATTATGAGATTGTGCTTGCGGACAGCATTGCCAGATTCAGGAGAAAAGAAGGCTTTGATGTGTTTTTCATGACGGGTACGGATGAGCATGGACAGAAAATCGAACTGAAGGCGCAGGAAGCAGGAATCACACCCAAAGAGCTGGTGGATGAAGTGGCCGGCGTTATTCGGGATTTGTGTGATATGCTGAACATATCCTACGATAAATTTATCCGTACTACAGACGATTACCATGAAGAGCAGGTTCAGAAAATATTTAAGAGACTATATGAAAAGGGCGATATCTACAAAGGGGCATATGAAGGTCTTTACTGTACACCCTGTGAATCTTTCTGGACAGAATCTCAGCTGAAGGAAGGTAAATGTCCTGACTGCGGGCGTGATGTGAAGCCGGCTGGGGAAGAAGCTTACTTTTTCCGTATGAGTAAATATGCAGACAAGCTGATTAACCATATTAATACCCATCCTGAATTCATACAGCCTGTTTCACGTAAAAATGAGATGATGAATAATTTCCTGATTCCGGGACTGCAGGATTTGTGTGTCTCCAGAACTTCCTTTAAATGGGGGATTCCGGTAGACTTTGATGAGAAGCATGTGGTTTATGTCTGGCTGGATGCATTGTCGAATTATATTACAGGTATTGGTTATGATGCCGAAGGCGGGAGCAGTGAGCAGTATAGGGAGCTGTGGCCTGCGGATTTACATTTGATCGGGAAGGATATTATCCGTTTCCATACAATATACTGGCCTATTTTCCTGATGGCCCTTGATGAGCCATTGCCCAGACAGATATTTGGCCATCCCTGGCTGCTGCAGGGCGACGGCAAGATGAGTAAGTCAAAGGGAAATGTGATATATGCGGATGACCTGGTCAGCTTCTTTGGCGTAGATGCGGTCCGTTATTTTGTTTTGCATGAAATGCCCTTTGAAAATGACGGTACAATCACATGGGAACTGATGGTGGAGAGACTGAACTCAGATCTGGCCAATACGCTTGGTAATCTTGTGAACCGTACCATTTCCATGAGTAATAAATATTTTGACGGTGTGGTTGCTGACAAAGGAGCACAGCTTACACCGGAGGATGGGCTGTTTGATGAGGATCTGAAGAAGACCGTGGCAGGTGCCTGCGCCAGGACAGCCGCTAAAATGAAAGATTTACGGGTAGCAGATGCGTTAACAGAAATTTTCATGATATTCAAACGCTGTAATAAATATATAGATGAGACTGAGCCATGGATTCTGGCAAAGGACGAAGCCAAATCAGACCGCCTGGCAACGGTTTTGTATAATCTGGCAGAGGGAATTATAATGGGTGCCTCCCTGCTGCAGCCCTTTATGCCGGAAACAGCGGATAAAATCGCAGCCCAGATGAATACAAATCTGCGTGAGTTCAATACCCTGGAACAATTCGGCGGTTATCCTGACGGCAATAAAGTAACAGACAAGCCAGAAATATTATTTGCAAGACTGGATGTAAAAGAAATTCTGGAGAAAGCTTTTGAAATGTATGCAGCAAGGGAAGGGGAAGAGGACATGGCTGCCGAAGATGCGCAAGAGGTTATTGATATAGATGCAAAACCGGAGATTTCCTATGATGATTTTTCTTCCATGCAGTTTCAGGTTGGTGAGATCATTGCCTGTGAAGAGGTGCCGAAATCCAAAAAGCTGCTGGTGAGCCAGGTCCGGATCGGCAGTCAGGTCAAGCAAATCGTATCCGGTGTGAAAGCCAATTATTCCAAAGAAGAAATGATTGGCAAAAAGGTTATGGTTCTGGTGAATCTGAAGCCGGCCAAATTAGCAGGGGTTCTTTCGGAAGGGATGTTATTGTGTGCTGAGGATGCGGATGGTAATCTGGCATTGATGATTCCCGAGAAAAATATGCCTGCCGGAGCGGAAATCTGTTAAATAAAAGCTGCCGCTCATTAAATAAATATAAATAATCCTAAAATTTTAAATATACTATTAATAAATGATGAAAAATGCTGTATAATGGGTGCATGGTTTTATCATGAAGAGGCAGTGATATGAGAAATAGACAACTTTCTTATGAAATCAGATGGGCAAGAGAAGGAGACTGGGATACTGCCATGGATATGGTATGGCGTACCTTTTTGAAATTCGAAGGGAAAGAGTATTCAGAGGAAGGGATTCAGAGTTTTTTTGATTTTATAACGGATGGCAGGCTTTACAATGCATTTGTGGAAGGACGGTATCAAATGATTGTTGCCATGGAGGGAAGGAAAGTGATAGGAATGGCTTCTGTCAGGAATGGTAATCATTTATCATTACTGTTTGTAGACGAGGCATATCACAAAATGGGAATAGGAAGAGCATTAATGAAAAAGCTTTTCAGCTACCTGAAAGATGAAGCCGGTGAACGCTATATATCCCTGAAGGCAGCACCCTATGCAGTGAATTTCTACCGCAGACTGGGATTTCAGACTGTCCGGCCGGAAGAAGATTATGCCGGCATCAGGGTTACCACAATGGAGAAATTTTTTTAACGGAGACGGATTGCGCCATGTCATCATGGGCAGCCGGCTTGACCATGATGTGGATTAGAATAAATCAGCGCAACAAGAAAGGAAAGAATGTTATGAAAATTTTTAATCTGGACAGTCCTTTAATGCAATTACTGAATAAGGTTGCCGACCTGCTCTGGCTGAATATCCTGACATTAATCTGCTGTTTGCCTATCGTTACCATCGGCGCTTCTTTTACAGCGCTTCATTACATGAGCCTTAAGATGGTCCGTAATGAAGATACCTATGTTACCAGAGGATTTTTTAAATCTTTTAAAGAGAACTTTAAGCAGTCAACAATTATCTGGCTGTTGATGCTCCTGGCCATACTGATTCTGGCCGGTGACTACTACATTATGTATTACTCGGGAATGGAATTTCATCAGGCATTGAAGATCATAATCCTTGCAGTGGCCGTTCTTCTGGTGTTTACGATCCTGTATGTATTTCCGGTTCAGGCCAGATTTGAGAACAAAGTAACCAGGACGATCAAGAATGCATTTATAATGAGTATTCTGCAGTTTCCCAAGACGATCTTAATGGTCATTTTCTACCTGCTGCCTGTCATCCTGTTTCTGATTTCCACAGACCTGATTCCCATTGCCTTTCTCTTTGGGTTGTCAGTACCGGCTTTCCTGTCGGCAATGCTGTATAATAAATTTTTCAAGAAACTGGAAGACAATATTATAGAGGGGCAGGAAGAAAATATCGATGAAATCGGTATTACTGAAGAGGAAGACGAACGGATATTCAAGGACGAACTGGACGAGAGCCTTATAGTAGATAATGAAAAACGCATGTTCTAAAGCGGTTATACATGTAAAAAAGGTATCGAATAAGTCCAATATTGTTTATTTTGTCCAAATTGCCAAACCCGATTTGTTTAAAATGACATTGCATGACGAAAAAGAGAAAGATTATAAGCAATTCATACAATCTTAAAAAAAATATTTGTGAAATAGTGGTATGGCTTATAATGCCCGTTTTAGCTATACTGAATTAAAGAAAACACGGCATGAGCCGTATAAAACATTGAAATAATACGTGTTATTATGAAAGGAGTTATTTATTTATGGCTAGTTTATCTTTGAATAATATCTGTAAGGTTTATCCGAACGGTTTTGAAGCGGTTAAGGATTTCAATCTTGAAATTACAGATAAGGAATTTGTTATTTTCGTTGGTCCTTCAGGATGCGGTAAGTCCACAACACTTCGTATGATCGCAGGTCTTGAAGATATTTCTTCCGGTGAACTGAAGATTGGCGACAGAGTAGTAAATGACGTGGAACCCAAGGACAGAGATATTGCGATGGTATTCCAGAACTATGCTTTATATCCTCATATGTCCGTATATGATAATATGGCTTTTGGTCTGAAATTAAGAAAAGTTCCGAAAGACCAAATTGATAAAATGGTAAAAGAAGCAGCTAAGATCCTTGACCTGACACCGCTTCTTGACCGTAAACCAAAAGCTCTTTCCGGTGGACAGAGACAGCGTGTTGCCATGGGTCGTGCTATCGTACGTGATCCCAAGGTATTCCTGATGGATGAGCCCCTTTCCAACCTGGATGCAAAGCTGCGTGTACAGATGCGTATTGAGATTGCAAAGCTGCATCAAAGACTGGGAACTACCATCATCTACGTTACACATGACCAGACAGAGGCTATGACTCTTGGTACCAGGATCGTAGTTATGAAAGATGGCGTAATCATGCAGGTAGATACTCCTCAGAATCTGTATGAGAGACCTCAGAACCTGTTCGTTGCAGGATTCATGGGATCACCTCAGATGAACTTCATGGATGCAACTGTAAGAGTATCCGGTGATGTTGCCAGCCTGGAAGTCGCAGGGAAGAAAGTTCCGCTGCCCCCAGCCAAATCCAAAAAACTTATTGATGGAAGATATGACGGAAAGACTGTTACCTTCGGCGTTCGTCCTGAAGATGTATATGATTCCGAAATGTTCATCGAGACTTCACCCAGCAGCGTATTCGAATCAACCGTTAAGGTTTACGAATTGCTTGGCGCAGAAGTGTACTTATACTTTGATCTGGATGAATATCCTATCACAGCAAGAGTTGATTCCCGCACAACAGCAAGACCTGGCGACAATATCAAGTTTGCTTTGGATGTTGAGAAGATTCATGTATTTGACAAAGATACAGAGCAGGTTATCACTAACTAATAAGCCTTTCAGGGGATGCAGAAATGCATCCCTTATTTTGATTATGATATTTTTATAAAATTCTTGCTTTGAACACTGAAATAATATATACTTAAGAACTAAGAACACGTTTTGATTAGCGGTATAATAAAAATAAAAATATACGGGTTGTGATTAACAGGACAGCAGAATGGAGGAAATATGATATCAGGCCAGGTAGTGCAGACAAGTATTGATGAATTAAAAGCGATAACAAAAGTAGATATCAACGTATACGATTTGACAGGTGTAATAGTGGCTACTACTGTTGATATGAATGATATAACAAGTGATTTGGTTTATGGGTTTGCTAATTCACCGGCAGACAGCCAGGTTATAGGGGTCCATCATTTACTAAAGATAAGGGATGAGGGAGATCTTCTGTATGTACTGATCGCCAGGGGAAACAGTGATGATGTGTATATGGTAGGGAAGATTGCGGTATGCCAGATTCAGAACCTGGTAATTGCATATAAGGAAAGATTTGACCGAAATAATTTCTTCCAGAATCTGTTATTGGACAACCTGCTGCTGGTAGATATTTATAATCGCGGGAAGAAGCTTCATATTGAAGTAGCAGCACCCAGAGCAGTATTTTTAGTAGAGATCAAGCAGATAGAGAAGGACAGCATTGTAACGGAATATCTGAAGGGCATGTTCTCCAACCAAAGCGGAGATTATATTACTGCTGTGGATGAGAGCAGCGTTATATTGATCAAGACAGTGGAACCGGATGCCACACATGATGATTTGATGGAAATAGCTGACATGGTGGTGGGAATAATCAATACAGAAGCCATGCTGGATGTAAAGGTTGCATTTGGAACAGTGGTACAGGAACTTAAGGACGTATCCAAATCCTATAAAGAAGCTAAGATGGCGTTGGACGTAGGCAAGATATTCTACGTGGAAAAGAAAGTGATCGCGTATAGTACCCTTGGTATTGGCCGCCTGATCTACCAGCTGCCGGTCAACCTCTGCAAGATTTTCATTGAAGAGATATTTGGCGATAATGTACCCTTTGACCTGGACGAGGAAACCCTGAATACCATCAACAAATTCTTTGAAAATAACCTGAATGTATCAGAAACCTCCAGACAATTATTTGTACACCGCAATACACTGGTCTACCGGATTGAGAAGATTCAGAAAAGCTCCGGACTGGATTTAAGGAACTTTGATGATGCGTTGACCTTCAAAATTGCACTGATGGTTGTAAGATATATGAAATATTTAGAAAGTTTGGAATATTAGAGACAACCCCCTGAATACAATATATAAAATTGTATTAGGGGGTCTTTTTATGATATACGATAAAAAAATAAAATATTTTGATTATCTGGAAAATGGTGACAAGGTCCGCAATGCCGGTTTTGTGAAAATAGAAGTGAGAGATCAAAGATGTAACATCCAAATCAGCGTTAAGGGACTATACCCTACCGACACATTTCAAAGAGAAGTAAAGATTGGAGACGGCGAAAGTGAAACCATACTCGGCATACTTACACTGGAGTCAGGCCAAGGCAGCCTCCGCTTGAATCATCAGCCGTCAAATGGCTTGGGCGAAGATAAAATTGCTTATGATGAATTGGCAGACATAAGGATAATTTTATCAAAAAACAGGGAAATTCTGTGCAGATGGGATGAAAGGAAGATACCTGCTCCGGCTAAAGAAACAGCTGAAACAAAAAGCAAAGAAGTACCTGCCATAAAACAATTTCCAAACGCAGCACAAAGAGAAAACAAAGTCAAACCCAACTTCGAACCAATTATGTATCTTGGAAAAGTTGAGGAAGTAAAGGCTGCAGAAGACAAAGCGGCAAAAACAGATCTGGAAACAAATACAGATCTGCCAGTAAACGCGGATATGAAAATAAACGCAGATACAGATTTAAATCCAGATATGACAGCAAAAACAGACATGCAAGCGAATGCAGATATGAAAGCAAATGCAGATATGCAAGCGACTGCAGGTATGAATGCAAATGCAGGAATGCAAGAGAATACAGATAGGCAAGCGAATACAGGTATTCAGGCGAATGCAGATATGCAAGCGAATGCAGATATGCAAGCGAATGCAGATATGCAAGCAAATGCAGATATGCAAGCAAATGCAGATATGCAAGCGAGTACAGGTATGCAAGCGAATACAGGTATGCAAGCGAATGCAGATATGCAAGCAAATGTAGATATGCAAGCGAATACAGGTATGCAAGCGAATACAGGTATGCAAGCGAATACAGGAATGCAAGCGAATACAGGAATGCAAGCGAATGCAGATATGCAGGCGAAAGCAGAGATGCAAGCAAATGTAGGTATGCAAACAAATGTAGGTATGCAAACAAAAGCAGATAT
>Ga0153953_1000296_pt1 | contig 17007 bp, 19 predicted proteins | sample TSNJ037MetaG_FD_104718 | JGI IMG/M metagenome (GOLD analysis project Ga0153953, IMG submission 104718) | Attine ant fungus gardens microbial communities from New Jersey, USA - TSNJ037 MetaG | ecosystem: Host-associated > Fungi > Mycelium > Unclassified | place: USA: New Jersey, Wharton State...
CGGGATAATATCCTCAATCCTGTCCACCAGCCGTTCTATGGAATTTAAGTCATCTGCGGATAAATCATCATCAATCGTCCGCATTTTCACAAGCCCGGCATGAACGATTTTAAGTTCCGTTTCCGTTAGCAGCTTCTTTTCATCCACCAGACCGCTTCGTACCGCAAAACTCTCAAAGGCATCCTCTTTACCGTAAAAATATTGCCGCTGTATGGGCTGCCCTCCATTCTCCACATCCTTGCGATAAGTAGACAGCACATACTCAAACAGGGGATGGTGCTTACAGACCAGCATCACACCGTTATGTTCATTGAGCTTGTATACATTTCCCGGTAATTGCTCTGCATACTCATCATAAGGTTTGTCAGTACAGATCCCACAGGCAACCACTGTGGATTTGGCAAGGTTCTGTATGCGCTCCATTGTCTTATCCGGCACCTCAAGAAAGGGATTCCTTATAATCAGGTCATTCTTTCCGAAAAATGCAACCAGCCTGTCCTTTTGATAGATATCCGCCACATAATCAGGTGAAGTGGAGGGATTGACTGTAAATCCTTTCTTTTGCAGTGCTTCAAAATATACTTTGTAAAACTCTGTTTTTGTTTTCATTACCTACCTCTTTTTTCTCCTTTACTACACGGACAATCTAAAATGAATGAAATTCAAATACTCTCTTCAATGAAAAACTGTTTTGGCGAAACAGAAGGGCTTTCCGGTAGAACAGCTTCCATTTTTTGAATCATACCATTGATACGGCTCTCTGTCCCACCGTCTAAATCGTTATCCAACATAACATATTTTGTAAGGCATTCAATCATAAACCCTATTTCCTGTATAGTCAGGTTTGGAGAAAGCGATTGTGTAGCAAATCCACCCCTTAACAAAAAGCTCTCCTGTGCCGCCTGCCTGTCATAAAACCTCAGTTCCTTATAAAGCTTTCGTTTATTATGGCTGCCGGATGCTTTGGTACAGGTCACAAACTCATACCCAAATAGCTCGCAGTACCGGCAGAGCATAACAGCATCTGTACTCTCAAATACTTTAAAGTAGATACTCCCCGCAAGGCTGACTGTATCCATCTGCTCCAGTTTCCGGTATGGTGTTTCCATGCAAAAAACAAGTGCCTGCCTTGTCTCGGCAGCCGTCTGTTTAAGCTGCAACTCCTGATCCGCATTATAATCCTCATAAACAATATCCCCATCCTGTGTAATACAACAGAACAGAGCCGGGCCTGCGTAGATCTCTGCCACCAAATCATTTTCAAAAAGTTCCTTCACTGTAAATCCGGTTTTTATAAGCCTGATAAAAAAGTCCTGGAAAAACTCCTGTCTTGATTTCATTTTCTGATTCCCTCCTGTCTATTTAATGCTCATAACCTTTATCCTGATTTTTTAAGAACAGTTCCTTTTTGGCTTCCTTTGATAAGTCTCCGGTATCGGCACTAGCGTACCTGTTGTACCTGTTATTGTTTTCATAGGTAAGTGAGGAAAGCATATCCAGGATTTCATATAACATCTGTGCGGCATAATACTCCCTCCGGCTTTGTATGTATTCCTCTGATTTCAGTTCATTGTCAAGCCGGTTTAATGATTTCACCATGCCCAGAATCCGGTTGGCAATTATCTTTTCTGCTTCTTTCCTGAACTTTCCTTCCATATTTTTTATGTAATCTTCATCGGAAGTATACAATTTTGTAAGGTTCAGCTTGGATTGTACATAATCATCTACAAGACTCTTAATTGCAGGATTCTCTTTCAGGATAAACTGTACCAGTGAATCAACTGCAGTCTTTACCTCTACTGGCAAAAGCTGATAAGCAATCCTACCTTTTTGGGGTGTCGCATTTCTTATACGCAGTACCTGGTTAGCAATCTCATTCAGGAACCTGTCCTCAAAGTCAAAATCTATTTCCGATTCCCCTTCCGAAGCCTCACACAGGTGCTTATATCTGCTTTTATCCATGATGCGCATATGTTTCACAAAATCCTCCACAAGTTCATCACTGATCTTCCGCATGGCTGATACCGCCATATCCTTCTGTCTTCCAAACTCCCTGATTTTTTCAGGAAATGTATCCTTTATCATCTGCCTGCGGATAGCATTTGGAACAGCTGGTGGGGTAAACGGATTTTTCACCCGTCTGGATGTATCCCAGAATACCACATGGATATGGGGGTGTCCCTTCTCATTGTGTGCCGCACATGCCCACTGCAGATGCTCCCGGCGGATATTGTTTTTTTCAGCAATAGTCATTATGTGGTTTTCAATGTACCTCTGCCAGCTCTTTTGATCTTTCAGCATAAGCTCTTCGGCGGTTTCTGCCGTAAAGGATATGATACTGCGGTACATGGTGATATGCTTTCTGGAGTTGCCATAGACAAGCCGCGCTACATCCTTCCAGTCCTCAAACTCCTTTACTGCACCAGGTTCCAACTTCCCGAACAAACCATGATCCATACCTTCATTTCTCATAACCCTTGGCCGGGTTGCGATATACCTTACATGGGCATAATTGGCACCAGCTGTCGTCTTAAAATTGGGATTGCGGAACCGTTGTTTATATATCAGTATTGAAATAGGCATTACCTCCCTTTTAAATCTGACTACCGCTCCCCGTCATCGTCTTCATCCAACTCATCATCTAACTCTTCATCCAGCCCTTCATCCTCCTGTTCCTCGGCTTCACATACCCTGCGATAATTATCCATTGTTTCACAGTACCGCTGAGTATCTTCCAAAATTCCTTTTACTCCCGGTTCTGTGCTTGGTGGAGTTTACCGTTCCAGAAAATCATCTTCAACCAGCCTTTCAGCCTGCTCTCTGCTCATGTGGTCATAGAATGAGTGGTGGCACCTTGTCAACTCAAGTCGGCCTTTCTTCAGAACAAGAGTTGGCCAGTTCAGAGCGTTGGATTCTATCCTAACATCGTATTCTCCTGACGCTATGTAGATGGCATTACACACAAGCTCCGTAAACGGGAATCCCATTCTTGAAATATCAAAAGGTGTGACCGCCGTTTCGCCTGTCCATGAGAACAGGTTATATGCGATGGATATTAGCTGTTGCTGCGGTTCATCATATTCCTGAATAAATTCCAGCAATCTGGTAAAGTCAATACCCTCTGGACCTACAAAGCTGTATATATTCCGGCAGATGACGGCATCACCGGACAGCAGATAGAAAGCTGCTCGGTATGAGGAATCCAGTCTTTTGCCTTCCATAAGCTCTTGTAAAGTGGCGTACCGTTTTGCCTGTAACATATTACTCATATCATAATATTCTTCTTCCGGTTCATAGCGGCAGATAAAGTTGTCTGAATGAATACAATCAAAACCGTATGCCCGTTCCAATCCGTCCCAGTACTTTTTTATATAATTCAAAGCATCCTTGTCCGGACATAAGCTTTTTCCCTGACCTATACTGTAGCTTGGGATGCTGACTGAAATCTCAGTTCCACCACAAGGCAGTTTTGTAAGTTCCCGAAAGCTGTCCGTATCCTTAATACTGTATTTATCAGGTATACCTGCAAAATAATACTCAGCAGTACCATTTGGGGTATTAAGCTCCACCACAGAAAATAGAAAACTGATATCGTCTAAAATCATTCCATTGTGGACGATAAACTCATATTTTTCATTTTCTACGGAGTGAATTTCCCCTTTCAGATGCATTTCATCAAAATGCTCCTCAATATAATCTATTTCATCCTCGCTTGCATAACCGCCTGTATTACTGTCAAACATATACATCTGTGTTTCCACTTTCACATTTTCGCCAATCGGCAGCTTTGTAAGGAAATTAATGTCTGCCAAATTACACAGTAAATCATTGACACACTCTATAGAATTGGCGATGTACAGAGTGGTGCTTTTATCAGAATCGGCTTTCATAGTGACGCGGCAAAAATGTGCTGATTCAGTCATTCGTATTACCTCCTATCTATACTGTGGATTTACCGATATCATGCAGGGCTGCAGCCATCCGTAGCTGCCTTGCAAATTTTTCGGAAAAACCATACCGTAAGGCAAGCAGCTCACTTACGCTCCCCACCATTTCGTCATGCTGTTGGATGTTGATAAGATTGCTCTTTTCCATATACTACTCCTCCTAATATTCTTCTTCCGGCTCATAAAAAAGAGCAAAGCCGTCCGACTGAATGCAGTCAATACCATACGTTTGCTCTAATTTATTCTCATTTATTTTAATAAAATCAAGTTCCTTCTCGCCCGGATATTCGCTTTCCCCCCGGCCTACATTATAGCTGCGGATATTGACTGCTATTATGGTTTCCTCGTCAAACATTTCTGCATATTCGTGAAAACCATCCGTATCTTCAATACTGTATTTGTCGGGTATTCCGCCTGCATAATACTCTACAATACCATAAGGGGAAGCAAGCTCCACAGTAGAAAAGGTAAGACTGCGGTTGTCTAAGTCCAGGTTGTCCATGGTTACTATATTTTCGTCCTTCCCCAAGAGCTGCATATATTCAGACATTTCCATTTTTGATAATTCCTTTCCCTGCTATCAGTTTACAGTTTATCTGCCAGCTTCCGCAGGTTATCGGAATCCTGCAAAAAGCTGTTGATTTGAAAATCCTTCTTTTGCATGTAGTCCACGCCTAAAGTGACCGCCTCGCTCAGCGTTTGGTCAAAGGCATCTTCACTGCCAACATCCGCAAGGCTTTGCAGTACCTTAATCAACAGGAAAAAGGAAGCTGCATTTATCTTACCGGTTTTCATCATCATTTTGGCAAGACGGTCAGTGTTGTGATCAGTCAGTTTCTTTATATCGTCAAGCTGATATATTGCCGTAAGCTCCTGACGAATGATACTGGCAATAAAGTCCACATCTTCTTTATATCCTTCAACTGCCAGCCCTTTTTCAACATATTGCCGTACAAGCTCGGACGTGGTGGTATGGTTCTTTACGGCAAGCTTATCCAGGGTATGAAGTATTTCAGTGGAAAAGTTAATAGATCGTTTTTGGCTTGTTGTTTTAATAGGCTAACCCCTCCTTCAGATTATTTTATTAAGAATGGTTATTTCCCTCCTGCATCAACAGGAGGATTTGATATTTACAGAAAAATATATAATCAAAAAGACCGTGTGCAGGTGTTCCTTCACAACAGTCTCAATAAGGGAATGCCGGATACAGCCAATCACAGTTTGCCCGTGATCTTCAACTGCCCGGCATTTCCATTTCATATGACATTAATAATTAATAGGGCAAAACAGATATAAATCCCTGTCACTTATATACCCTCTCTGGAACATAAACAATCAGCGCCTCTAGCTTTTTACCCTCTACTTTCAGATCCAGAAAATAATCCCGGATCAGACTGGCTGTCATGATGCCATTCAAGGAATACATTTCACCTGTCTGATAATCCACGATGGCAAATGGGCACATTTGGACATCCGGCAGGTATTTTTCCTGTTCCTCCTTAAGCTCCCTGATCTTGTCCATGCATGTATCACAGTACAAATTCTCTGTCCCTGGTAAATCAAGTGTTGCCGATTCCTCCCAAGATAAAGTGATTGTACACATCCCACGGACACTATCCATCCAAAACCGTGCTGTCTGCCCGTTACCATCCGTCACCATAACAGTATACTTACTGCCTCCCTCTTTTTTCAGCCTGCCATAATCATCATAAGGCAGCAATTCCATATCGGTTGCCTGCCCATTCGCCAGATTTACCAGGCCTAACATGTCTTTCTTTTTTCCAAATGCCCAGACGCTGTTTATTCCACACACACTGCAGCCAGTATTTATATTCTCACTTCCTGCCTCCTGCACTACTTCCTGCACCATTACCGCCTGTTCTTTCCCTTCACATCCGGACAGGCTCATTAACAGCACTAATAACAGCAACTTTTTCTTCATGGCTTATACCCGTTCTCTACCTGCTTGCTTCAATTACCTTCCTGGCATGGTTAACCTTTCAACCTTGCGTTTATTTTCACGCCTGGGCATCTTACCCATTGTCATCCTCAGGCTATCCTGAAGCAAGCTGAGTGATTCCCTTTCTTCTTCAGTTTCCGGTTGTACTGTTTAAATATCTCCATTGGCTTGGTTCCGATATTTCCCACCTCCCCGGTCTGGTTTCCTGATGAGTATGGACACTTTCCTATATGGACTCCTGTCCTGCCTGTTCTTCCGTATCACACTGTCCTGTCACTTTCATTCCTTAAGATATTGAAGTGATGTCACTTACCTGTCTAATGATTGTATCAATAAGGCTGACAGTGCCATAGAATGGAAACAGAAGATACTGACCAGGAGGTAACTATGGCGACAAACAAACGGGTTTTTACACTTAGACTGGAAGATGAGATCTTTGACAAAATAGGCATATTGGCTACAAGGCAGCACCGTTCCATGACAAACTACATTGAGTATGTCTTACTGCAGCACATCAGGGAGGCAGAAAAAGAAAGCGGTGAAATCATATTACCTACTTCCAAAGAAGATATTTAAGGTACGGTCCATCGGCTGGACTTTTCCATTCTTATAATACAACAATATATCTGTATGTTCAACAATTATTATTGTCTTATATTCTGTTGGATTATCACACATAATATAGTTGGATTATCCTTTTCCAAAACTTTTTAAAATATGGTCTTTTATTAACAGGAATGGAGGTATTATAATGCACAATCTGGCCGAGAACTTCAAAAATTTAAGGACTGCAAAAGGGATAAGCGTATATCAGCTTTCCAAGGATTCCGATGTTTCCGAAAATTACATACGCACAATCGAAAAAGGTACCAGCCAGCCCTCCGTAGCCATTCTGGATCGGCTGCTGTCCTGCCTTGGCGTGACTATATCAGAATTTTTTAATGATGAAAGGGAAGCACTGTACCCTTCTGCATTTGAGAGGGAGCTGGTGGAAACAGTTCGGACATTGGAGGAAGAAAAAGCACAGGCCGTATTGCAGGTAGCAAAGCTATTTACAAAATAATACTGCCTTTGCCTATGCGGAAAAGTCAGCTCCTATCTTTCTGAAAATTCTTCCTGTTCATAATCCTCCTCGGAATTTTCAGTAGGCTCCTTCGACATCAAATATTCTTTCCCAATCTCACCTGCACTTTCCTCAAACATTTGATCCAGACAGCTGTGGATATGAATGGTAGACTGATACTGGTCGGCATTCAGTTTTATTTCTGCCTCCGGTGTCTGCTCATTATTACTGATTACTACTTCAAACTCATCTGCTGCTATATACAGGGCATTGCAAACCTGCTCCATATAAGGATATCTCATCCTTGATATATAGAAAGGGGATACTTTGCATTTACTGTTCCAGGAAAACAGGTTATGGGCGATATCTACCATCTGCCTGTCCACCTCCTCAAAATTGCGTACAGCCCGCTTTATGCCTGCAAAATCAATCCCCTCCATACTGACATGTGGGGCTGCAGCTTTCGTTATCCCTGCATTACAGGAGAGCAGATAAAAGGCCGCATAGTAGGAGGAATCCAGCTTTTTCCTTCCTGCCAATGCGGCCAGTTCCATATATCTGTTTGCCTGTGACACTAATCATACCTCCTGTTCCCACTCATTTTCCATCTCATCACTCCCCCATTGTGCACCCAGCCGTTCTAGCAATTCCTTTGTCTGCTCCTTGTCAGTTGCCACTGACAGTGACTGTCCCTCTTTATCATAATAGTAGACTTCGTTAGACAGCAGCTCTTCCGGTTCTACCATTGCACGGTTGACCTCCATGACCATTGCCTGCAGTTCTGCCGCATTAAGCCTTCCATCATCTTTCATTAGCAATATTTCATGGATGCTGCTGGGCAGGATAAAAAGATTTCCACCGGAATTTTCTGCTAGCCGCTGTAGAACCTCCGGATAAAGCATAACTGACGCGCCATGGACTCTCTGCTCATTTGTCAGGACATATTGATTATATGGTTCTATCACATAATCAGATAATTCCTTCTGGCTTTTATTTTCCCCTCCGCTAATTTCAGACATTATGTCATAAATATTGGCAATCTGTACCGGACATAAACGCTCCGTATTTTCCAAAGCAGCCTGATATAATGCGTTACTATCTATCCCCCAATGTCCAATATGCTCATTATTCACACCAATTGTGGCATAGCCATGCTCCTGTGTCTCCAAAAGCACCTTATAGATTGCTATAAGATCCGTATTCTCTAAATCTTTATGTGGTAATGTTTCTAATAATGAAGCATTTTTATCCCTGTTTACTACTTGCAGAACCAGCCTTTCTTTTATTTTATCATAATCAGAAAACCAATCACCAATGTCATTAAACTGGTCAGTCATGCCATTTGTATGCACCTCTGCGATATGCCCCAATATACTTTCCAGGCTTCTTCCATTCTCATATTGCTCGTAGTATCCTTCCATGTATATGCTTGGCGCGACCTTCTCTTCTTGTCTCTTTATAGAAAGTCCATGTAACGTAACTCCATTATTTTTTTGCGTTGGTATTATTGATACATTGGCATCCAGGAATGCTTCCGGCAGGTATTCCTTAATTTGCTCCGTAATACTACTCATAAAATCCATAAACTCCATATCTACACCTCTTATAAACCGGAATTTCTTTTTTGTGGGGTTTTGTTCATTTTTAAGTAATTATCGACATAACTTGAATTGCATATCATTTATTTTGCCTATAAATGCTATTTTGAAATTCCGGTTTTTCCTTTCTTTCTATTCTAATTTTGTATCCCCATTTAATGAATAAGAACTCTTGCTGCCATTTCGTTAATCAGTTCTCATTTTATAATATTCAATTGAACAACCGTCATCCACACCTCCTTGTTTTATATTTATCTATATAAAAAACCACAGCGCGGTGTCATCATGCCGCTTTGTGGTTTACATTGTTAATATGAAATTCAACATTCTCCTTCCTGCCAATGCAGCCAATCCCACATATCTGTTTGCCTTTGATACTAATCATACCTCCGGCTCCCACTCATTTTCCATCTCCTGGCTTCCGCACTGCGAAACTAACCATTCCAGTAATTCCTTTGTCTGCTCCCTGTCAGTCGCCATTGACAGTGACTGCTCCTCCCTGTCATAATAATAGACTTCATCAGACAAAAACTCTTCCGGTTCAACAACTTTTAGATTGGTATCTATAACTACTGCCTGTAATTCCGCCGCAGTTAGCTTCCCATCATCTTTTATCAGCAATATTTCATTGGTACCGCTGGGCAAAACAAAAAGATTTCCTCCTGCATTTTGTGCAAGCCGATGTAAGACATCTGGGTAAAGCATAACTGCCGCACCATGTAACCTCTGCTCATTTGACAGGACATACTGATTATATGGTTCTATCACATAATCAGATAATTCCTTCCGATCTTTCTTTTTCCCCTCCAATAATTCAGACACTACGTCTTCTATATGGCCTATCTGTGCCGGACAAAAACGCTCCGTGTTTTCCAAAGCAACCTGGTATAAATCGTTGCTTTCTATCCCCCAAAATTTAAGGTAGTCATTCTCCACATTAATTGAGACACTGCTCTGCTCTTTTATCTCCAAAAGTACCATATAGATTACCGTAAGATCCGTATTCACCAAATCTTTATGTGGTAATGTTTTTAATAAAGAAGCATTTTTTTCTTTATTCACTACTTTCAGAACCAGCCTGTCTTTTACTTTTTCATAATCATAAAACCAGTCACCAATGCCATTTAACTTGTCAGTCCTGCTGCTTATATACTCCTCTGCGATTTGCCCCAGTATACTTTCCAGGCTTAATCCGTTCTCATATTGCTTGTAGAATCCTTCCATGTATATTTTGCTCACAACAGCATCTTCATGTGTCTTTATGAGAAGTTCATGTAATGTTACATCATTATTTCTTTGTCTCATTAGTATAGATACACTGGCATCCTGGGATTCTTCCGGCAGGTACTCCTTAATGTGTTCTGTTACCATATTCATAAAGTTTTTGAAACTCATATCGTACCCATTCTCCCTTCTACTTTTATTGATATGCAACACAATGATCTTTCACACCTCCTATGTTATGTTTATCTATATAAAAAACCACAGAGCGGTGTTCCCTTACTGCTTTGTGGTTTGAATTGTTAATATGAAATTGTATGTGTTTCAGATTCCATCCGATATTTCATTTTTTATGTCAATAATCCTTGAATAAACAAAATATTCCATGTATGGAGTAAAATGACCTAATCGCCCTCATAGTCTATAGTTTTTAAAGTCCTTAGCAATAAAATCCTTTTCCTCATTGTATAAATAACTACTAGGTCGATTAGAAATCTTAAAATAGTCAATTTCATCATATTTCGATATAAGCTCATGCTACTCAGACGGAAAAAACTCTGATGTGCAAACAGATACTCAGCAGAACGATTAGTTAAGTTTCTTTCAAATAAATCTTGCGTATTTACAAATGCTTATACTCTGTATAAAAAATCAAGCATTTGCTTTTCATCCTCACACATTTTATGAAACTCAACAGCAAGACGCAGTAAATCGTCTATATACTGTGAAAAAATGCAAAATATATCCTTATCAGAATCGAATTTCATATAATTTAAATTCCAGCAGGGGAAGTCATCAAATTCATATTCCTCCATGATAAAATATTCTTTCATAAATGCTTTTATAAGCGCTTCCCAATCATTACTGTTTCCTTGGCGTCCTATTTTATTAAAAACATTAATCTTAAACTTATCATCAATTCTTAATAAAACGGAAACAGCATAGGGATGGTGTTCTATAATAAAAAATGGCTTAATTCTCTCAGGCGTTGCCCATATTTTGAACGCAGGACGAGGCGAAGAAATCCAAGGGAGAATTTCCCATTCTTCATCCTTCAGCAATCCATATTTTTGAATGTCTTTCAATATCATCACCACATATTTATATAAATTAAACTTTATGCTACCAAGCGGAAGAACCGCAACCGCCAAATTCTGCCGTACCTTGTATTGTTACTAATACTCATACCCAAGAAGAAGTGTGAACATAAGCCACATTGAAACGAGTGCTTTTTAGCTACGATGAAGATACCACATCCTGCAAAGATGAAAACACATTTTGCTCTATCCACACCGCTATACCATCCTCCTCATTATTCAAGCAAATCTCATCCGCAGCGGTTATAGCCTCATCCAGAGCGTTTCCCATCGCAACCCCATTACCTGCCCAAGAAAGCATGTCTATATCATTTAGATCGTCGCCAAATGCGACTATTTCAGTTTTATTAATTCCCCAATAGCGCGCCAAGGCCTCAATAGCTTTCACCTTTGTGGCTTCTTTGTGCATGATTTGACCAAATCCTTCTTTTAACACGATTAAGTACAAGTCAGCTGGGAGTTTTGAGTTGACATACTCTGCGTCTATAGGCTTAATATCGGGTAAATGGATTTGTTCATCTAACCGAGGTTTGGTTGTAATGCACCGTTGGTTGCATACGTCCAAAATGTAACGCATGGTTTCGTCGGAAAACGTACGCCGGTATACTACAGTTTCACCGGCATAAGCATAAGCGCCATTGCTTCTCACATAGCCGTCAAACCAATCTTGAGGAACCACTTTAGTGCGATAACTGCGACCGGTAGCGAAAAATACCTTGATTCCTAATTCTCGGCAACGCAACAAGGCCAGCCTATTACGCTCAGACACTGTTTTATCTTCTCGCAACAATGTACCATCTAGGTCAGTAACAATCATTTTTATAGGTTTCATCATCTGCATCACCTTATCGTATATAATATAAACTCGCTACACCAAGGTTATTTCAAAAATCGTCGTAGCTAACGTTTCCTAACCTATACATCTCAATTTAACGGCTTAGAAAATCTTAATAATCATGAAACAGCACCATTTTATTACATAGGTTTACGAGTGCTTATTTTATAGGATACAGTATATTAATATTTCCGTCAACAAAGCCGATACCTATAGCCTTGTAACTCTTTAATTCATCCGCATATTTCCCTTCGCTTAGGTATTTATTTACAAGTTCAGTTATAAACGAAAGTCCCTTTTCCCAATGAGAAATATCATCTGTCCGTGGTACAAAAAACAAATCTTCTCTTGTGTCAAAAACCTCATCACATACCCAATCTTCATCATTTTCATCAAACATATCACAACCTACAAGCTCAACATCATAAGTTTGTTTTATGCCCTCGTATAAGTTGAAATTGATCGCCACAATATTATTAGGCAAATCTTTTGATAATTGTTTGTCAAGCCATTTTGAAAAATTATTATAAAGTTCCATTTGTCTTCAGCCTCATTCAAAATATAAATTTTCAAATCTACTGTATACCATACCGTCAAGAGTAGAAAAGAATCGTTAATTATTAAACCATATTAGATAATCTCAATACTTTGGAATCAGCGAGAAATTGAGTCACAATCGGATTAATGCTTATTTTGCTACCCAATCAACATCAATTTGATGAACCCAAGCACGAGTAAATGCAACGGATAAAACAAGTAAAACACCCATTTGTGAAAAGGACTGTCACTGCCTTTCTCTTCGTTGTATAGCAATAATAATGGAATAACAAGAAATACGCCGACTTGCCATATTTTTTTACTGCACCTTATCACTTGATTGCGTATTTGGAAACAAAGGCGAAGATAATCTTTTAACTACGCAGTCGTCTTCATATTTAACGATTTTGGCAGAGGATGAATATGTTGATTTTTCATCATCAATGATAAAGGAAAAAGCATATGAATTATTTCATATCATTTATACTATGTTTTATGCATTACATCAAGTTTTTTCGCATAATAATGCAATCATATGTGAATTCCTATTCTTATAAACCCCATTTTTTCATACATTTCAAATGAACCATGAAAATCATTAGCCTGCCCGTGACTATAAGGATATGCTTCTATATAATCGTATCCTTCTTCGGCTGCATCCACACAAATTTTATCAAGTATTTTTGTCGCAATTCCATTCCTACGCATATCTGAAGAGATGCAAAAGCAAACAACAGATTTAACCTTATTAGTGTTTTCTGAGTTGTTAAAAAAGCTATTTAATACTGTTTTATATGCTTTCTTATCATTAGCATTGCACCAGCCGACCGTTTTTCCGTCATGATACGCCAAATAACCCTGCATAGTTCCGTTTTTGATTAAACGAATAGCATGTCTGCGATTGTCGGCTTTCCCTGTTTTCCTGTATACTTGTTCAAGTGTTCCGTTCCAATCATTCCGACTGTCAAGTCTTTCATTCCAATGAAAGTGCATACAATAACATCCCGGCCAATCATCATCATCGGAAAAAGCGGTATTGTCAAAATAGTCTAGCCAGTCATCCAACAATTCAATTGTAAGTTTTTTTATTTCGATTTCCATTACACATCTCCTCGTACATTATATAAATTTTCGCCATAGTCATATGTAATCAGACAACTGCCTGATAATATTTCTTTTCCTGTATCATTATATAAGACTTTACTTCTAAAATCAATATAGGATTTACACCCCTGCTCCTGTTGATGACCACTTCAATCAGTCAAGTGGTAAGGTCTTTTTTATACCCCGAACACAAATAATTCTGCGGAAGCGATTGGAAATATTTCTCCAAAGTACTGCTTGAAAACGGAACAGATTTGCAAAAAAGCAAGGCATTACGGTACTTCTTCAGATACCACAAGTGCCGCTGTCCATAGATACCTACAAGCTTTTCTTTTTCGGTGGGTAAGGTAAGGCAGGGGATAAGATAATCCCCATGCCGTTCATATGTATCGCCCAACTGTTCAAAAATATCTTTTCCATTTGTCTTTCCTCCAATCATCTGATTTTGTACTTTAACCGTCCTTGCGTAAATGACCTTGACAAGTAATTCATCCACACTCATTATGAGGGCATTGCGAAACTCAACCAGATAGCCGATTAAAAGCCGCCACTCCGCTACCTCAAGATACAAAGTTCATAAATTCTGGCGAAGCAGTGATTCACCCCCCATTTCCAGGGTGTTCCACATAGAACACCACAATCTGTTATAGAACCCCGTTGCAACCTTTGGTTGCAAGCTGTTTCCATGGTGGGTGGAACCCGCCTATTCCCGCCTTCAAAATCTGAAGTAAGTTCTAACCTCGCTCCGCTCGGCTTCTTGAAAAGCGAGAAAAGAAGTTTTACGGCTCTACCCCTCTCTATGCCCTATCCCTGATCTTCAGTGATGTCCCTTATCGTTTTTCTGTCTACATAAAATCTTTCTTTCAGATTTTTGAACTACATTTCCACACCCTGCTCCGATTCAAGGATTTCAGGTGTGTCATGTATCCCGGTATGCGACAACAGCGTCTCAATATTTTCTACGGCGGTTTGCAGGGCGGTGTTTTCATCAGCCGTCAGATTATCATTTTTCCCCTTTTCCAAGAGTTCCTGATATTTCTCCGACATCAGATAGGAATCCAACTGTCGGGCGGCTACATACATGGCTTGCTGCTTTAATTCCTCATCCGGCATAAAGCTTTTAATGTTTTGATTCACAAACTTCGATAAATAGTAATTGAGAATCCCACCGAGTTCCGCCATAACCTTCATACCTTCAAGATCGTCATTCAGTGTCTTGAAAGTTCCCATTTTGCAAAAATCGTTTCCACTGTTGTCAAATTTTCCTTTTAAGTAACAGTCAAGATAAATCCCTTCGCTGCCACCGAAGTCCGCAGTTCCACAAAAATTAAACTCATAATTTGAAAGTTTGATGATTTTATACTCTTCAGGCGAAAAGTAATCAAGTATTTTTTCGGCTCTGCTATAATCACCGGTTTCCTTAATTTTCCTAACGGTTATTTCCATAAGTTCCTTGTTTGTATACCGCTTTATAAAGGGAAGTTCTATATTACCATCTTTTCTTGACTGCAATATTTCTTTGATGCCGTTATTCTTTAACCATATACTGCAAAATTCGGTTTTATCGCAATCACCAAATACCTTGCCCATATACTTTTTCTCAATATCCTCATATTCACCCGGTGTAACTGCGAAATCCGTGAAAGATTCAAACTCTTCTCTCATCATAAGCATATTCCTCCAGTTCAAACTTTTTAATTACATCTCCACACCATACTCTAAATCAAGTTGTTCAGTAGCTTCATATTCCCCGGTCTGTGGCAGCAATACCTCTATTTTTTCTATCATCGCTTGCAGGGCATCGTTTTCATCTGCCGTTATATCCTTGCTCATGCCCGTTTCTATAACCTCCCGATATATGGCGCGGAGTTCGGGTTCAGACATCCTGGAAAGCTCCGGTTGAAATTCGGTAAGCAAAGGGGATATTTCGGTTGACACTACGGATTTTCCCGATTGCACGGTTTCCCCGACAACTTTTTCAATATCTGTCCGTAATATCTGCATGGCTTTTTCTCGATTGTAACTTTCAAGATTTTCCACCTTTGCTGCGGCTATATTAACCGTTTTATCCATAGCTGTAAAAGCGTTTTTAATCCCAATAAAAGGCAGCTCCATAGCTTCAGCCAGTCTGCCGTTAGCTTTGATTTCCTCATTGATCTCCCTGCCGGTGAATATCCTGCCGATGTTTCGGACATTGCTTCCTATCTCGTGGTATTCGCGGCTCATTGCTTCGATTTTATTAACGGTGTTTTCAGCATTAGCAATGGATTTTTCCAGTCCGCTGCTCATAGCCTGCAGTCCGTCCTTTATTTTCAGGAAACCGGATACTGATCCCAGTGCTGTCAGTCCTTTATCCCTGATTGTTTCAAGAGCGTTTTTAGTGAATGATATAATACTGTCCCTGACTTCCATGAGCTTCGTTCTCATATCCGATACTGAGGATTCCATTTTCTCTGCCATAGCCACAAACGGATTTTTCTTATCCTTTATCCCGCTTATCTGCAATTTAAGTTCAGCAATTTCGGACTGTATGGTGTTATATTGATTTTCTAATGTATCAACATACTTGATTATCGATTCATAATCCTGCTTCTGCGTTTCCATACCAGGTGTATTCAAAACTTCAAGCAGCTTAATAATATCAGGATTTTTGTTCAGAGACACTAATGAATCTGCCATTATCTGTTTACCTCTCTTTCTCAAAATACTCCACAGAAACCTGGTTGTTGCAGCCTCCATTTTGCTCTGCCTGGTATTCTGGATGAAATATTTTAAATAAACTCCATATTTTATTAGTTACTCACAGTTCCAGCCCCTCATCCTCCTGTTCTTCAGTCTGCTCTCCACCCGGCATTATCTCCTGCCGGGTCATCGGGGTAAGCATACCTTTAAATGCACGCAGATCAAGATTGAAGTCCTTTTCCCTGGGTGTCTGGATAAAAGCTTTGTAACCCAACCCAGCAAACTCCCTGCTTGCCTGCTCCGCTTTTATCTGACCATGGTTGTGGGGTGTACCGTCTGGCAGTCTGCCGTCCACATCATTGTCATAGCAGAACACAATCTCGGTTATTTCGGGATGGTGTTCAAGGTATCTGCTGAGGGCCTTGTCGGAAAGGCAGCCCTCCGCGACACGATGGTCTTTCGTCCAATCTATACCATGCAGCTTGCAAAGGGCAGCATGACTGATACTATCTATAGCCGCTTCGAACTCATAAACGCGGCGGCTTCTGCCCTCCATGGTAAATCCGTAGGTCTTATCGGAATTTTCCCGATCCTGCTTAAAGCTGGAATTGCTGTACATGCTTCTCTGTGAGCAATAACGGGCTTTTCCTGCCTCGTCATAGCCCACAAAACAGCAGTTCTGATAGGTTTTAAGCTCACCCGTTTTTTTATCCGCTTTTATTTCCCTGCTTTGAAAAATCTTACCTTGGTTGATAAGGGCATAGACAATATCCTTCTCTATTCCCCTTGTCTGCACAAGATAGGCAATCGCCTGATTGAAATTGGGTGCTTTCGGTGGCAGTATCAATTCGCCCCTCGGTGCTTTTTCCACAGGACTTACGATATGCCCCGTCTGTCCGTAAGCCTCGCAGTTTAATATCATTTCTATTGCTTCCGTTTTTGTGCTCCTGCCAAAATACTCCA
>Ga0153953_1000298_pt1 | contig 16948 bp, 22 predicted proteins | sample TSNJ037MetaG_FD_104718 | JGI IMG/M metagenome (GOLD analysis project Ga0153953, IMG submission 104718) | Attine ant fungus gardens microbial communities from New Jersey, USA - TSNJ037 MetaG | ecosystem: Host-associated > Fungi > Mycelium > Unclassified | place: USA: New Jersey, Wharton State...
TACTAGGATAGAATAGCCAAAATTAAATCAGGAAGGTCAGGAGCAGCAGCGTGCAGACCTATCAAGACTTTGGAAAGAATGAGTCCCAGCCCACTAACTTTATGGTCTAGGCTTACCCAAGAAACTGAATAGCTAGACTATCAGCTAGATGAATGATATGTAGTTTTCGACTCACGGTATGAATAACAACATTCCATCGCGGTAAAATACATACAATAATCGAGTCGAGGTTTTCATATGAGAAATGCGGCTACGTATACCATCACCAAAGACCATTTATGTTTTGTATGTCATGGTAAACCTGATAATTGTCAAGAGGACTTCAATTGCGGTTGCTGTTGCCCTGATAATGCTTTTTTGTGCAAGAATAAGTATGCAAGTCAGCAAAGTGAAATATGTTGGAACACATACTCAGAGGCACTACCAACTTTGTTGTATATATTATCAAGATGCGTTGTATTCCCCCAGAAACCATGGCGAGGTCCTGGCACTCTGGAAATTGAGCTGTTATATGTGCCAACTATCGTTACAGACATCAAAGTCTGAAAAATACGATCAGTTGGTGGATTAAGTATCGTATTCTCTTTAACGCCTACCAGGATTTCGGCTAATGTCGACCATCAATCATCTCTATTCATCGGAAATTTTATAGAACATACCTGCTGTCATGAGATATAAAATAAGTGTGACTAGAATTTAAAAAAGTCAATATAACAAGTCCATTGGCACATGTTTCTAACCCTCTCACCAATGAAATTCTTGTTCCAAATCGCTCGAAGGCGCAGGACCAGCAGAATCTTCACTACTGATAAAGTCAACAGTGTGAAGAAGCTATTGACGTCAGCTGCTCTAGTCCTTAACAGTCATGATGAAACTCACTCCATAGCTAGTGAATTAACAAATATACACCTATTAAAGGGGTGGGTCAGAGCGAGCAGCAAATACATTTGACCGATACCATAAGACATCCTAGTCAATGAATATATCAAAGCAGAATTAAGAGTAATGTCTCACTAATCTCGATGTCTAGGATTTATTGTCAACTGGTAATGTTGTTATTAATTAATTTATGTCAGAAGATTTATTCATACTATATGAACGTATTCTGAAAAATTGGATTAGCTGAATTATTCAATAAATCAAGAGAGTTACACTTACATCATGGATGTCCAGTTGATTATCAAGACAGAAAAATAGATGACGTGCAGTTTTGACCACTTCCTCCTGAGATTCCATGTCAATGGAGATAGTTGGCAATTGAATGAGAAACATGCCTATGGAGGTACTGAATCCAGGAGAGAAGAGATATATGGAATGATTATTTACAAGTGGAAAGACTCACCTGTTGAGGAATGTGATAGATAAAATCATATAGCATCAAAGTAGCAACTATGACTTGAAAATGCTTCAGCTGTTGCTTCAAGGAAAATAGAATAAGGAATAGCATACCTTGGCCATAATATGAATGTGACAGGATTTTCAGGTCATCAACGTAATCTTCTGGTGATAGTCCATACTGATCAGTCATTTGAGTGGAATATGCAGGAGGGAGGTATTTTGTGTGAAACTTGATAACCATAGTTCGACTATATATCATTAACTGGTGTGATTAGACAAGTATTCTATTTTGTTGTGTGCAGACCAAAAAATCTGATGAACATCAAACTTCTGATATCGTCAGTCCAGTATCATGGATTGAAGCTGTGATGAAACTTGATCTCAGTTGAAACTGATGAGCTGTTCCAGCATCTAAACTTTTGCCATGGGTGGTGGGAAATCATGATAATGAAAGGAACTCGACTGTGGCTCGCATTATCCTCCAGGATTCTCCATTCAATCGTCAGTTGGTCACTGTTGAGTGGGACTGGCTCGCTCGACATGATGTCATGTTCCTCTATGGAGTTCTACTGTTTTCTTCACTGTATCATGTGCCAAGTTATTATATCTGAGACATTCTGTTAGTATAAGTAGGTAGATTACTTTTGTTACCACAAACTTGAACATCATTCTCTGTATCAAATTGAATTCCACGCATCATAAAAGTGACAAAAAGGTTCTGAAAAGTCTCGAGCTGTTAATTCAAGATCTCAGTCTAAATCACATCTTTGATATGCAGTGAAGCCTCTGTCCTTGCTCGGCACCTTTGTTGGTCCAGAGCAACAGACAGACCTTGTGTCTCTGCTTTGCTTCTCTGAGATTCAACCTGGTTTGTTTCTTCTTTTGGGCCTGTAACAGGCACATCTTTTCAGAAATCAATCCCTGTAGTGCCTCGTCTGAACTGCAAGAATAACCTGAACATAAAGACATCATGGGCCTGAAGGCTGTGCAATGTCTGCTATTATTGAGACCATCATTGATGCAAAGTTCGGGAAATGTGCATCTGATATTGATGACCGATCGAAATAACAATGCCAAAATTAATGTGAGAGATGAGTTGAATATGGACCCTAACAGATAGGAAGCAAAATTAGAAGAAATGTAGTACTGCACTCTGGAGCTATCTACTGAAGGATCGGGGCAGTGGTGGAGACGGGTGCTTGATGTTTTCCTATGCACAGTTCTCCGGATGTTCAACATTATCGCAATGCGAGGTAGACGAGACCTGCAATTATTCAGAGCTGTCGCAGTCAAATTCTAAATCGAAGTCATTCAAAAGATTGATGGAACGATAATCGTCAGCAGCAGCCGTGGTCTTTCATAAAAGAGAACGACTCGCCATCGAGATTGCAAGTTTGACGTTGATCAAATATCTTGGTCTGCGTGTAACCAGATAGAAAATTTTCCTGATAACACTAGCTACTATGTAAGCAAACTATTTTCACCGAGTTCCATACAAAAAACATCCTGCCTGAATATCCAATCAATGTGATTCGGTGTTGTTCATTCCAGTAGATAATGTCAGATATAGATGAAAAATATTGTTTGCCCATTTGTTTTCCGTCACATGGTTAACAAATTGTGTTGAATTGAGTGAGACAGTTGATACCAAAATCAGAGGCCCCGATCACAACGCCAAGGCAATGCTGGTTGACCTTTTGGAAGGGAAATGAGGCACTATTTCCAGCGAAATTCCAACCGTCGTGATGGGATTGGTATTGCCATCGAATCCCGCTGCAGCAGGGGGCTTAAAGTCGGTAGAGTCGTAACTATAGCCGTGAATGACAATGGGCATACTCGGAACACTGTCCCATGAGCCAGGGACACCATGAAACCTTGTTGCGAGCGTCCCACGCACATCCTCAGTGGAACTGACACCTGCGGTGGTGAGGATAATACTGAGAAGGGTCATCTTCTGTCGCCATGCACATTGCTGCTCTGGACTGCAGAGACCTAAGGCGATGGAATGATAGACAACAATGGCATCATAACCCACCACATTGATGCATGAGAAAAGTCGGAACCTAGATTGTAATGATGTAGCAGTAGACCATCGGGTCACCGGGTCCAGGGCCCTCGAACAACCTCACTTTCTGTCTGGCAAAGGATGCTGACTGATAGGCACCGATGATAGTATGAGGCCTTATTCACGTACATCCTCCGCACAGCCAAGGAGTAACTGTCCTCGTCGGAGGGTGTCCTACCTTGGGAGGTTTCCTGTTGCTGTATGCATAGAAAAAAATAAATCAAATAAACCTGAGAGAAAATTTCCAGAGACATACTCGACGGCATCACGGGCACTTGGGCATTCCTGTTACGATCTAGGCTCCTGATGTTCGAGAGTGAAAGATATGTATGCAGAACCAGACCAAAGTTAAGACAATCTATCTGCTATACAGGCCTTGAGTATGGTTATAACGTGATCCGTGAGTCAATATAGTTACTGTAGTTTCGAGTCATTGCTGTGCTCTGAGTTGTAGGTGAAACGATGTGTGGCAGTAAAGCTTGTTACAACCCCCCTCCTGTTCAAGTTGAAGACATGGCTACAATAGGACCACGGACGATGGCCAGGGTCAATATTCTCGCGGTCCGGACAAAGAAAATTCTTCTTGCGATCGACTTTAGAGACATTGGAGAGGTCTGGGCTTTCCAGATCACCTGCACAAGGGAAATGAGCCTGTTAAGTGGAGGACATGTTACGCTGTCCGGGAATTGCTGTCACGATGCTCAGTGTTCTGGAAGGAGAACATTTGTGCGGCTGTCTGTACTTTGGAGAGAGGGGCGAGAGGGTCGGCATAGGCTGAGACTGGAGATCGTGGGCTCTGCTGAAGAAAATGTGGCTGTACAGCGTCATTATCTGCTGAGTTCCCACGATTTTGACTCTGAGTTCATAAGATGTTGGAAAGGAACCGAGTCGTCACAAGATAGGAAGCGCTTGATTTTGCTGAAGAGCACCAAGCCTGGTATTTCCAAGTGCTTCGAACTTGAAAAAAACCATCCCGCGTATTTTGTTTTGTTTTGTATCCTTTTCTATATTGGCTGTGGCGATGCATTTTGCAAACAACGTCATTCATATCCCGTGGACGACTTACTGAAAGAAAGCTTTTCGTCATTTTCTACAAGAGAACTCAGCCAGCCATCTAGTCTCTCAAGAGGTTACTAACCCAGGCACGTCCATTTCTCCACTCTCGATCCTCTTGCTCATCTTTTCACAGAGAAAAACTCTCCCGCAGTCATCAAAAACACCGGCCACAGAAGACCCATCAACCACAGGTATGATCGCTTCCACACGCATATACAAACGAAACACAAGCTCATTGCTCTCTGTGAACAGCCATTGTCACCCCCCTTCTCATGTTGACCATCCTCACCCAGCAAAATGCCGACCCCAAATCAAATTTCAGAGTCTGTTCTAGGACCCTGTTTCCGATCAAGCCAAGTCCTTGATCCGGCGTCTCGCCCCTCTCGATCTCCTCCATCATCCTATCGCCCACCAGGCTCGACGCGATCCTTGGTTTACCCTACCACCACCACCACCGATCCCACGTCGATCTCTCCCTCACCCTCACAACTGGAGTCCTAGAGTAACGTGGCACAGCGGCATAAGGGCCGCCAACAACTTTAGTTATCTTGCTGATACTGCTGCTACGAGTACGCAAGGCAGTGGCGGATGGAAGATCACAGTCCCCGCATCGTCACTCAAGCGCCGTTGAAGGAGGAGGAGAGGAGGAGAAGGGTGATCTTGGTTGAGGTGATACTATGCCTGGTTCTTTTGAACCTGCTCATCGAAAACCGTCGCTTCCTCGGACAGAGGTAGTCGGAAAAAACTAGACGATTTTCTGACGCTTCTTCATTTCACGTGGAAAATCTGATCACGTCTTTGAAAATTTAATTAACAAAAGATCAAAGAGAGCAGTTACGGAGGGTGACTGGGATATACAAATGTCAATGAATGAACAATGTGTCGTGTCATGCTCATACACCATTGTTCTCGGGAACTGAGATGTCCAGCCTATCAGTCCTGTCATGATTCAACCCAAGTCATTGTCTCTTTCTCTTGACCCTTTGACGGACATCGACTGACTCTCTTTCCAGGATCACATGAAAAAACCAGCTATTCGGTGGTATAGGCACTATTGCTCCTCATCATAATATGTATGTTGTCATGTTATCATCCCGCTCATATTTTTATTTGAGATACAGTCTACAGAGAGCACAAGTTCGTGGTACGAAGACTAGCAACAGAGGATTTCTTGGTGTCCTCATCATGAAAAAACTCTGGTATCTCTCTCTCCCTGACCTATGTATTATCGATGTCAGTGGTCAGCCCAGCTATTTCTGCTAATTTGATCTACTTCTAAATGACTATGTAACGAAGCCATAGGCTCTTCCACCATATCCGCAGAGGTAAGATCTCGTTTCAACTCCAAGAACAATAAAGAGAATAATAACATTTCTCCCGTGAGATCTCTCTTTTATATACTACTTCGACTCGTCTCCAAGTTGATCTATACAAGGTGCGCCATCTATGAAACATGTTGTGGTTAAAATTGGTTGATAATTTTACAGGCTTTCCTTGATTAAACTCATGTCTCGTTTGATCCCTCTCACTGGTTTTGTACCCATGACTACTGCTCCGAAAAGACAACGATGTACGAGACATAATATCCATGGTCCATGAATTGTCGATAGCCTAGATTTCCATTCCTGCTTTAATCTCAGCTACATGAATATTACTAGTGCATTATCTTATCTCCCCGTTGTGTTGGTATCAATTGTCTCGATTTATTCATCGTAACTCGCTAATCATGTGGTGGGAAATGAACAGAAAATGGTTATTATGTCGTCTACATCTAACATCATGTATTGGGACGAAGAGCACTGAATGTTCTGTCCGTCATCTTTCCTCTTCAAGAATTTCTTCACTCAGGGACCTAGCTCCTGTTTCACCTAGCGGAATATCTGCTTCACTGTCCCTATTGGATTCTGTATGATGAAATATGAGGGATTCCATTGTCATGGAATCTATACTTTCGTCCGAAGGACAGTTTGCCTCGAGCAAATTGAGTATCAACCGTGACACCTGGAAAACACACAGATTAGCATAGGAATACAAGGAAGCAGGATTTTAGCTTACAATGAAGGGATAAATGAAGTATTGAGTGCTAATAATTATGGTCAGTAAGGGGAAGGCTAGCAACAATAAAAACATACTAGCCCAGGGTATTGACAATGACACCAGATGAACTTTGGAAAAAAATGGCTTCCAGAAATGAGGAGACTTTGAAAAGAATGAGTTCTAACCCACTGGTTTTACAGCCTGGGCTTACCCAAGAGACTGAATACATAGGCAATCAGTTAGATTCATAATATCTAGTTATGGACTCACGGTATGAATAACAACGTTCCATCGCGGTAAAATACATACAATAATCGAGTCGATGTTTTCATGTGAGAAATACGGCTGCGCATTCCATCACCAAAAACCACTTGTGTTTTGTATGTCATGGTGAACCTGATAAATGTCAAGACGACTTCAATTGTGGTTACTGTCACCCTGATAATCCTTTTTTATGTAAGAATAAATGTGCAAGTGAGCAAAGTGGAATATGTTAGAACACTTACGCAAAGGCACTACTGATACTGTTGTACATATTCTCAAGATGCGTTGGATTCCCCCAGCAAGCATGGAGAGGGAGTAGCACTACGGAAACTGAGATGACATATGCGTCAACTATCACCACAGACATCGCGGACTGAAAACTACGATCAGTTGGTGTATTAAATATCGTACTGTCTTTAAATCCTACCAGGACCTCAGCTAATTTCGACCGCTAGTCGACTCTATCAACCACAATTCAAATTGTACAAAACATACCTGCTGTCATGGAATATATAATTAGTGTGACTGAAATTCAAAAAAAGTCAATACAACAAGTCTATTGGCACATGCTTCTAGCTCTCACTGATGAAATCCTTGTTCCAAATCGCTCGAAGGCGTAGGACCAGCAAAATCTTCACTACCAATGTATCCAACAGCGTGAAGAATCTATTGACATCAGTTACTCTAGTCCTTAACAGTCATGATGAAACTCACTCGAGACCTGCAGTACCAAAAATACACCTAACAAAGGGGTAAATTAGATCGAGCAGCAAATACATTTGACCTATACCACTAAAACATCCTAGTCAATGAAGATCTTAAAACATTAAGAATAACATCTTACTGGTTTTGATGCCCAGATTTTATTGTCATCTGGTGAAGCTGATATCAATATGCAACTGATTTATGTCAGATAATTTCCTCATACTATATGAACGTGTTCTGAAAATTTGTATTAGTTATCTTATTCAAAAAATTAAGAGAGTCACATTTACATGATGCCTGACCAGTTACATATCAGAACAGAAAAATATATGACATGTAATTTTGACCACTTCCTCCTGAGATTTCATATGTCAGTGGCAATAGTTGGCCATTTAATGGGAAACATGCCTGTGGAGGTGCTGAATCTAGGAGAGAAGAGATATGTGGAATGATTCCTTACAAATGGAAAAACTCACCTGTTGAGGAATGTGATAAATAAAATCATATATCATCAAAGTAGCAACAATGACTTGAAAAGGCTTCAGCTGTTGCTTCGAGGACGATGAAGCAACAGCATACCTTGGCTGTAACGTTCATTTGACAGTCTCTTCAGGTCCAAAACATAATCTTCTGGCATAACTCCATATTGATCAACCATTGAATCAGGAGGGAGGTATTTTGTATGAAACTCGGTGACCATGGTTCAACTATATATCAACTGGTGTCATTAGACAAATATTCTATTCGGTTGCGCGCGGACCAAAACATCTGATCAAGGTCAGACATTTGATTTTGTTAGTCCAGTATCATGGATCGAAGCTGTGATGAAACTTGATCTCAATTGAAACTGATGAGCCATTCTAGCATCTCAACTTTCACGATGGGTGGTGGAAAATATGATAATTGAAGAAACTCGACTGTGGCTTGCATCATTCTCCAGGCTTTGCCATTCAATGAACACAGCTGGTGACAGACAGGTTCTGCAAAGTGTCAAGCTGCAGGAAATTCTATTCAAGCTATGGGTTCTATGTCAAGTAGTTGATACTTGGCGGTGTAGTGTTCATCATTATTGTCTTTGAGAAGCAAGATGTCTGATAAGTCACATCTTTGATATTCGTTGAAGCCTCCACTTCTTTTCTTTACATGCCGAGGCTTCTCCTGTTACCCCTTGAAGCGTCTGCGTAGCTACTGAAAAATCGATTGAGATATGAGGCACAGAGAAGTGGTGAGAAAAAATCACCTCATGTCGTGGTGGCTGTGTTGTGTGAATCAAGATCGGAGTTGACACTTGAAGGTGTTACTGTGAGAAAAGAAGCGGAGGCTTCATTGCATATCAAAGATGTGATTCATCAGCCATCTTGCTTCTCGAAGTCAATACTCGTGAACATTACACCGCCGAGTATCCATTGGTTGACATAAAACCGAGATTTTGAATAGCACTTTTTTCAGCTCGAGACTTTTCGAAACCTGCTTGTTACCAGCTGTCAATTGAATGGCAAAGCTCGAAGAATAATGCGAGCCATAGTCGAGTTTCTTCAATCATCATAATTTTCCACCACCCGTTGTGAGAGTCGAGATGCTGGAACCGTTTGTCAGTTTCAACTGGGATCAAGTTTCATCACAGCTTCAATCCATCTGGACCGACGATATCAGAAATTGACGTTTGATGTTGATCAGATTCTTTCGTCTGCGCGCAGCCGAATAGAATATTTGTCTAACGACACCAGCTGATATATAGTTGAACCATGGTCATCGAGTTTCGTACAAAATACCTCCCTCCTGCATATTCCACTCAAATGGCTGGTCAGTACGGACTAACACCAGAAGATTATGCTTATGACATAGAGAGACTGTCTAATTTACGCTATGGCCAAGGTATGCTGTTCTTTATTCTATAGTTGTCGCAATGACTGAAGCCTTTGCAAGTCATTTTTGCTACTTTGATGCTATATGATTTTATCTATCACATGCCTGAACAGGTGAGTCTTTCTATTTGTGAATAACTATTCCACATATCTCTTCTTTCCTAGATTCAGTACCTTCATAGGCATGTTTCCCATTCAGTTGCTGACTATTGCCATTGATTGACATATGGAAACTCAGGAAGAAGTGGTCAAAATTGCATGTGATCTATTTTTCTGTCCTAATAAGTAGCTGGGGAGGTATCATGTAAGCATAACCTCTTCTTCAATTGAATAAGAGAACTGATCCAAATGTTCAGAATGCAGTCATATAGTATAAGGAAATTATCTAACATAATTGAATGCATATTGACAACAACTTCACCAGCTACCAATAAAGCCTGGGCATCAAAATCAGTAAGATGTTACTCTTAGTTCAGCTTTGATATCTTCACTGACTGGGATGTCTTAGTAGTATAGGTCAAATGTATTTGCTGCTTGCTCTGATCTACCCTTTGCTAGGTGTATATTTGGAGATTTACTAGCTTTTAAGTAAGTTTCATCATGACTCTTGAGGACTAGAGTAGCTGATATTAAAAGCTTTTTCACAATGTTAAATATATTGGTAGTAAAGGTCCTACTAGTCTTGTATCTTTGAGTGATTTGGAACAAGAATTTAATTGGTGAGAGGACTAGAAACATAAGCCAATTGTGGGGACTTAGACTATGATACCTTAGAACCACTCCTAGTCCAAGTTGACAAGGAAAACTCAATAGAGTTTTCATTCAATTGCTATACATTACTTATACACATTCTGTATTTACTTCTATTTATAAAGTCCTATATATCTCTTTTGAGTCACTTCCTCTCATGTATCTGCTGATTATTAATTAAATAAAAAATAAAAGAAAAAGAAAAAGAAATAATAACTTAGCCATTTTGGCTATGTTATGACACCACCTCTCTCTTAAGATTCTTCATTCTGAGGATTTTTACAACCCATAGTAGAGATCACAAATGTTCCCCATTTCATTGTCATCTTCTTCTGTCCACTCTCTGAGTCCCAAATTTTCTTGCTCAATTTCTTCTTCCTCTTCTTTGATTATTTCTATTGTTCTTCATCCTCTTGCTCTTCCTCCTTTCCATTGTCTCCAATTCCTTTCTAATCTTGCCCAATATTCCTCATTGTATCTTTTATCTGACCAACCAAATAACTTTCTTGCCATAAATCACCCCAGTAGTTCCCCTCTCCTAAATGTTCCTTCTTTTCTTTTCTGTCTTCTGACATCTTCCATATCTCACCAATATTCTTTCTCAAATTCTTCAATTGCCTCTTTTGCATTCTCCAAATTTTCCTTTTCTTCCCAAGTATCAGATTCTGCTATGAACCCTTTCTACTATACTAAGTATTTATTCTTCCTCCTTATTGATTCTATTGGATCCTATAACAGCTTCTAGAAATCTAATTTTCTATACCTTCCACATACACTTCTCTGGCTTAATATACAAGTTATTCTCCTCTAGCCTCCTCAGTACTTCTTTTACAATCTTATCATATCTCTCTTCTGTCTCTGTCCCCACTAGTATATCATTCACAAAAGCTGTAACTTCTCCTTTGTTAATCATGTCTCTTAGGATCTCATTTATCATTGCCTAGAATATAGCTGGCAAATTTTTCATTCCAAAGAACATAACTGTTGGCTTGAAGGACCCTATATGGGTTATGAATGCCCCCTTCTACTTGTCTCCTTCCTTAATCCTCACATTGTTGAACCCCCATCAAAGATCCATCTTAGTGAATACTCATTTGCTCCCCATGTTGTCTATTAAGTCTATAATTAATAGAAGTAGATAGTTATTCTTTACCATTTGGTCATTCAGATTACAGTAGTCCATTACCATCCTCTTTTCTCTATTTTTCTTGCTCACAAAGAAAACTGGTGATGTCTGAGGGGATTTTGACAGTCTGATATATCCTTTTCTTAGTTGGTCATTCACAAAATTCTGGACCTCTTCTCTCTCATTTCTAGATAGAGGGTAAATCCTTCCCTTTTATGGTTTGAACATCTCTTTGAGATTTATAGCATGATCCCAGATTTTCCTTGTTAGCATTCTCTCTGACTTTACTTTCCCAAATACCTTCCTCTACTTTAAAAATTTCTGTGGCACTATCTCTTCAATCTCTCTATGGTCTGCTTCAACTTCTTCTTCTCTTCCCCAATCCTCTTTGTTGTCTACTGCCCACCTTATGATCTTTTCCTCTTCTAGAGTTGCTACTCTCTTCCCTTTCTTTGCTTTCTTTTCTTCTTTCAGCTTTGTATTCCTTCCACACAGTAGTGGGCACCTCATCATTTTTACTTCTTCTGTTTTCTAGTCTATCTCTGGGTTGGGTGCTTATAACCATGGTATTCCTAGTATTACATCTGTTCTTCCTAGATTGCACACATCTATCCTCATTCTTTCTGCATGACCCTTGTAGTACATGTTAACTTCTACCTGATGGGTAATGGCTCCTGCACTGTTGTTTGTCCCATCAACATTCCTGACTACTATCAGTCTTTCCAATTTTTGCAGCTTAAATCTATGTTTTGCTGCCATTTTCCAGTCCATAAACATCCCTGTTATGCCACTGTCCAAGAGCACCTTTACTGTTATTTCTTCATGCATATCCACCTTTTCTACTCTAACATTCAGCTATACTTCTCTCAGTGTAGTGACTTAGCCTGAGGCAACTTAATCACACTCCTAGTCTGAGTTGACAAGAAGAACTTGATAGAGTTTCCGTTAAATTTCCTATACTACTTATACAACTACTACATGGTCTGTGCACTATCTTCCCATGGTTCCCATGTGACTTAGTCATGTGACATCACCTGACTGTGACTCATAACCCTGTGACTCTGTGACACTTAGTTATGTAATACTTTCTTGCACTCCATCCTTGTGTAGTAAGTCCAGAAAGGAAAAGAAAAGAAAAGAAAATAATGACTTTAGCCATTTTGCCAAGTCATGACACTCAGCATTTTAAATGTCCTTCTTACTTCTCTCTGCTCACCCTCCTCTCTTACTGTGCCTTTTGGACCCTCTGTCTGTATGCTATCTTGCTATATCTTTTAGACCTTCTGTCTACATACCACCTTGCTATGCTTTTGCCTCTGTGGGCCATACTGTTACTCTCTAGTTCTACCACTCTCTTTTTCTTCCTACCCTACATTCTGGGCATAGGGTCTCTTTCTTTTCCTGTTCTGATACCTTCCTTATAATTACATCTCTTCCTCCACACTTTATACATTCCACTCTTGTTATTTCTCCTTTTCTTGCTTCTCCTTCTCTCCAGTTCCATGCTTCTTGGCATGAGCTACACCACATGTTTCTTACTTGTTTTTCAAGGAGAAATCACTATCCTTGATTCTTATAGGTCTACACCCCCTTGCCTTTATATCCTCCACAATCCACATATGTTGCCATCATCTCCTTTGTTATCCATCCTCTTTCAAGTAAGAGTGTACCTTCTAGAGGTACATTCCACTCTTCACAGTATTTCTGTGCCTTTTCCTATATAGGACATGCTAGCCTTCTTTACTGCTGTACCTTTTGTAGTCTGGCCACATGTGCTACTTCTTCTTCCCTTCTCTTCTTTTTTTCAACCTTAATATTTGGGCATTCCCATTTGAGATGTCCAATATCCCAACACCTGAAGCATTTCACTTTTTCTATTGTTTCTTGCCTCCTTACTTTTACTTCTTCCCTCACTTCACATTGTATCACTTTACTTGCTATCACTTCAAATTTATTTGGTGAAATTGGCTTTCTCTTCTCTTCTCCTTTTTTATTCCTGCAATTATAGGCCAGGTTCCTGAACCTTTTACACCCCCAACACACCCTTCCTTCTCTCTCCTCTATTTCTGCCCTTAGCTTGGCAAGAGTGCACCATTGGCTGAGCATCCTGCTCATGAGAGTGTTATATTGTTCTAGAGACATGATGCTATGTCTCTAGAAGAGTCAAATAAGGAATGATCTTACTACTGTTACATCTACTGGGGCACAAGATCTTCATCCAGCTAGATACCTACTGTCTTACTTACTACTGCCCTAATACTATGGTTATACTATTACTCTAAGAAGAGGATCTCTAACCTAAATGCCTTTCTAAGAATACAGCATTAACCCTCTGCATATATAGCCTACAATGGGACTTCAGCACAAGGTTTATAAAACAAAAAGGGGTACAAGTAGACTACTGAGCACCACTCAATTGTAAGGTTAGATCTCAGACACAATACCTGAGCTTGGTACTGTACTTCCACCAATAGTCCCTAACTGACTATCAAGTCCCCTTAAGCCTAGGGCCTGGCTATGTCATAGTAGTCCTGAGTTGTGTCACCCAGGTACCAAGGAAGATGAGAGAGTAAGCTGGCAAGGCTCTGTGATAAGCAGTGCTGATAAAAGAATCAAGTTCTAGTATAGGGACTTAGACTGTAATACCTTAGAACCACTCCTAGTCTGAGTTCACAAGAAGAACTCAATAGAGTTCTCATTCAATTGCTGTATACTACTTATACACATTCTGTATTTACTTCTATTTATAAAGTCCTGTACATCTCTTTTGAGTCACTTTCTCTTATGCATCTGCTGATTATTAATTAAATGAAAAAGAAGATAAAAATAAAAATAAATAATGACTTAGCTGTTTTGGCCATGTCATGACACCAATGGACTCATCATATTGATTACTTTGCATTCTAGTCACACTAATTCTATACTTCATAATGGCAGGTATGTTTTGAAAAATTGTACTTCTAATTGATAGAGATGACTGATGGTTGGAATTAGCTGAGATCCTGGTAGGCTTTAAGTACAGTATGATAATTAACCTACCAATTGATCGCATTTTTCAGACTTTCATTTCAGCGATGATAGTTGACACATATGACAGCTCAGTTTCCATAGTGTTGCTCCCTCTCCGTGGTTTCTGGCAGAATGATGCGCCTCTTATAAAGATATACAACAATATTGGTACTGCCTTTCAGTATGTGTTCTAGCATATTTTGTTTTTCTGACTTGCACATTTATTCTCACAAAAAGAACCATCCGGGCGACAGCAACCGCAATCGAAGTCGTCTTGACCTTTATTAGGTTTACCATGATATACAAAACACAAATGGTTTTTGGTGACGGAATACGCAGCCGTATTTCTCACATGAAAACCTCGACTCGATTATTGTATGTATTTTACCGCGATGGAACGTTGTTATTCATACCGTGAGTCCATAACTGGATATTATGAATCTAACTGATCGTATATCTATTCAGTTTCTTGGGTAAGCCCAGGCTGTAAAACCAGTGGGTTAGAACTCATTCTTTTAAAAGTCTTCTCATGTCTGGAAGCTGCTTTTTTCCGAAGTTCATCTGATATTATCCTCAATATCCTGGGCTAGTATGTTGTTATTGTTGCTAGCCTTCCCTTACTGATCATAATTATTAGCGCTCAACACTTCATTTACCCCTTCATTGTAAGCTGAAATCCTTCTTCCTTAAATATCTATGCTAATTTGTGTGTTTCCTAGGTGTCACGGTTGATACTCAATTTGCTCGAGGCAAACTGTCCTTCGGACGAAAGTTTAGATTCCATGACAATGGAATCCATCATGTTCCGCCATTCAGATTCCAATAGGGATAGTGAAGCAGATATTTCGTGAGATGATAGAGGAGCTACCGAAGGAATACATGAGGAGGCAAGATGATGGATAGAGCATCCGGCGTTGTTCACATCAGTAGATGATAGATGTAGACAACATAATAACCAATATTTTCTGCTTGTTTTCCACCACATGATGAGTGAGTTGTGATGAATTGAGAAAGACAATTAAAACCAACAAATCAGGGAGATAATTCCTGGATGACAATGACTCGAGGAATCTGCACGAGTCAGCATGACAAATGCATTAGTTATTTTTGTGAATAAAGCAAGAAAGTAAATCTACACCATCGACAATTCATGGACCATGGATATTGTGTCTGATAAATTGTGGTCTTTATGGAGTAGCAGACATGGGTAGAACAACCTTCGATGGGATAGAACGAGGCATGAAGATTATTAAACATAAACAGGAATAATGTCGACGTTGGTCAGTAACTATATAGGTAAATTTGATTTATTCTCATACATTTGTCCGTAGCCTGTTCCAAAGCTACCAGCGGAAATTTTACTTCAAGTCCGTTCTGGGTACCACCAGTGGCTGCAGAGTTCCTATCTTAAGTCATCTCCTATCCAATTTCCAAAGTGCACTGATATGTATTTAGGTATTCTGCATGTCAAAGGAGTCAAGAAACCTGCCCCTGGACAAAATATCTCTCCAACATCTGGAGTCTCTACCTCAGCTACCCCTACGGAGATTAACACGTTTTCAACACCGTTATGATGAGGTTGAAGACTGCGAGAGGGACATCATCATCAACCTCGCTTTCTCATTGTGTCATGCCCAAAATGAGATTAATTATCAGTGGTATACAAGAAAAACATGGGCTAAGACGAGAAGAGTGCAGACTCAACTTGTACATTCATACTAAAACTATGTCACTGTGTTATTCTTTGTAAGCCACGCCACAGAGTAAGAAAGCCGAAAGAAAAATTAGAAAAACAAATTTTGAAATAGACTATGAGGTTTTAGGGGAACGTATCACATAAATCCCAAACCAACACAGGTTCTGCGAGGTTGTGAATGGTTAGGTCAATCCAACGACATCAGTGAGAAGGAAAAAAATGGAAGGTATCAGGAACAATACTTTTGCTGACCGTCTGAGGGCAGAAGACATCAACATGAGCACAGTGAGATATCGATCTTCACCAAGGTGGAATTTTTCTTGTGAAGGGCATCAATAACACTTCCAGAATAGTACTACACAATGTCGAGATTTGCGAGGATAGGAACTCAGTAACTAGTATCTCCCTTTGGCGCTTTGATATGAAATAACCAGGCAAAAAAATAACACCACTTGAAATGAACTCGAAGGCTTTAATCATGTGGTGAGAATGTAGTACTCAAAAGCTAGATGAGTTTGAGTAAAGGAGGCTAGAAACGAAGAGCCGATAGCCTGCCCTGCATCGTCACCACGAAGGTCTCCACTTTGTTCGCAATTTTTCTTTCGCCGCAAAGGCCCATGGTTTTCTCGTGAGGCACCATACAAGTGACCATCCTCAATGAGGAATCTGGGAAAACCTTGGTATCAGCATCCACACCCACACATAAAACCAACTCATATTGATCTGGATTAACACCAGTTACCCTCCAAATCAAGTTCAAAAATTCGTACTCGAAAGTCGTCATCCTCTCATCGAGTATCACCTGCTGCAAGAATGTCATCAACACAAGTTAGCGATTGCCCTTGTCACGATTTGTCGGTTTCGCGTCGTCAGCTTCAAGAGGGTTGCCAAATTGAGCGGCAAGGACAATGGGCCCGCGTTGGTGCGTCGAGCATTCGACGGTAACCGCAAAATCTGGCATAGACTTTAGCCATATTGTGATGTTTGTGACCATCCGCAATGGCGATGCAAGTGAGGAACAACAATTAAGTCAGTCA
>Ga0153953_1000300_pt1 | contig 16937 bp, 15 predicted proteins | sample TSNJ037MetaG_FD_104718 | JGI IMG/M metagenome (GOLD analysis project Ga0153953, IMG submission 104718) | Attine ant fungus gardens microbial communities from New Jersey, USA - TSNJ037 MetaG | ecosystem: Host-associated > Fungi > Mycelium > Unclassified | place: USA: New Jersey, Wharton State...
AGTATTATTTGCGTCAGGTCCTGTGTATTGGGGCGGGCTTAAGTATATGTGAGCGTTGATAGATATCGTATCGTAATTTGCGCTGCATGGTCAAATCCGCTGGCTGAAAGGTTACAGCGAACAAGGAAGTATGTACGGCGACTGTTTTCCGATGTCTCAACACATGAGCTTGCAAGCAGCGATCTGATCGAACTGAAAACAAGGCTTATTGCGGCGAACCCTACCGCTTTCCATGTGTTGTAGGGGATTTTTCCGTGACCATTCGGATGGTCGGTGATGTACTTTCGAGTGTAATCGTCTTTTCCGCCGCATTGCACCCGCAATATGCGGCATTAAGCATATCGTTGATCTGTCTTTGTTCCTCTTGCGGTTTCTGCACGCACACATCCAGAAAAGTCCGCTCCATATACGCCTGTGCGGACTCTCCCGCTCTACAACCATATGCGCCTGCCTGCATCTGCTCAAAAACACCGTAGTTCATACATTCACTTCCCTGTCATTCCGCCTGCTTCAGTGACGCCAGTTTCACCGCCAACGAGACCGTTGCGCCCACCATCGGGTTGTTGCCCATTCCGATAAAGCCCATCATCTCCACATGCGCTGGAACCGATGAAGAACCCGCAAACGTCGCGTCTGCATACATCCGGCTCATCAAATCTGTCTGGCCATAAGAGGATGGCCCCGCGGAGGTATCATCCGGATTTAATGTGCGACCAATACCACCACCGGAGGCACACGCGAAATAGTTCCGGCCGTTGTCATTGCAGTATTTTTTATACGCACCTGCGACCGGATGCTGAAAACGGATCATATTTGTTGCGTTTCCGGAGATGGAGACATCGACCTCTTCATGTTGCATGATCGCGATACCCTCCCGCGGTTCAAACGCGCCAAAGCAGCGGACGTTTGCGCGCTCATCATTGGAGTACGGCGTCTCGGACAAAATTTTTAGCTCGTTCGCCGCGAAGACGAACGCCGTTTTGACATAGGTAAAGCCGTTAATGCGGGCAATGATGTCGGCGGCGTCCTTGCCCATGCCATTCAGTATCACGCGGATCGGCGTCTTGCGCACCCGGTTGGCGCTGCGGGCAATACCAATGGCGCCTTCCGCGGCTGCGAAGCTCTCGTGGCCCGCCAGAAACGCAAAGCACTTCACTTCCTCCGAGAGAATCATGGACGCCAGCTTACCATGGCCGATGCCGATGCTACGCTCCGCTGATACTGATCCCGAAATGCAGAAGCTCTGTAGGCCCTCTCCCAGTATCTGTGCAATCTCGCTGGCGGTGCGCGCATTACTGAGGATCGCCGCTGCCGCGCCAACCAAGTACGCCCAGCAGGCATCATCAAAGCAGATTGCCTGCACGCTTTTTACAAGCTGGAATACATCTATGCCCTGTTCGTCGCAAATTGTCTTTGCTTCTTCCAGATCTGCAATGCCATGATCATTCAGAAATTTTTGCACCGCCTGGATACGCTGTTCGTAATTTTGAAAGCTTGCCATCATTATTCCTTTCTCGGATCAATCGTGCTACCCGCTTCACGAAAACGACCATAAACGCCTGTGGCTTGCTCGAGCGCGCGATTCGCATCTTCTCCGCTTTTAATGTACTCCATCATCTTACCAATGTTCACATATTCGTAGCCGATGATCCGGTTCTGTTCATCAAGCCCAACCCGCGTAACATAGCCCTCTGTGACCTCGAGATACCGCGGTCCTTTTTCCAGCGTGCCGTAACCGGTACCCACCTGGGTCTTTGCGCCGGCGCCAAGATCCTCCATGGCAGCCCCGATAGGAAGGCCGCCTTTCGAGAACGCCGTCTGGGTTCTGCCGTAAGCCATGTTCAGAAAATACTCGCGCATTGCCACATTGATGGCGTCACACACAAGGTCGGTGTTCAGTGCTTCCAACAGTGTCTTTCCGGGCAGAATCTCCGCGGCCATTAGTGCGGATTGGGTCATACCCGAGCAGCCTACTACCTCCACCAGCGCTTCCTGCACAATGCCTTCCTTAATATTCAAGGTTAGCTTGCAGGCACCCTGCTTCATTGCGCAGGTACCTACGCTGTGGCTCAAACCGCTGATCTGGCTAATCTGCGTCACCTGATCGTACCCGCCATCCTGCGGAATTGGTGCCGGTCCATGACAGTTCGTCCGGCAAATACAGCGCATCTTTTCATACTCTTTTGCGCATTGCATTTGTTTATCTCACCCTTTCTGCTGCATTTTTAAATATTCAAACATGCCACCCGCCTGAATAATTGCCAATATGTGCTCCGGAAGTGCATCACAGTGGTAGGTCTCCTTGCGTGTAATGTTCTCGATGATACCCTGCAGAACATCAACCCGAAGCTGATTACCGTCCTGGATGCGTGGAGTGTCCTCGCACTGTAGCGCCGGAATTCCGACATTGACGCAATTGCGATAAAAAATTCGCGCAAATGATTTTGCGATTACGCAGGAAATACCTAAATATCTAAGCGACAACGGAGAAGTCTCTCTGCTGGAACCGGAGCCCAGATTGTTTTCCGCCACAAAGAAATCGCCGACCTTTACCCGTTTTGCAAAATCCGGATCTACCGCCTGCATGGCATAGGCGGCTGCGGCGTCAATGCTCAATTCCATATACTGTGGCGGAGAAATAATATCTGTATTGATGTTGTCGCCATATTTGAGTGCGGTTCCCATTTTCTGTTCCATGTCAGCGCCTCCTTACAGCAGGTTGCGCGGATCGATAATTTTGCCTTCCACCGCGCTGGCCGCCACTGTGAGTGGCGAACCCAAATAGATATTTCTTTCCTTGCTGCCCATGCGGCCGATAAAATTTCGATTGCTGGAAGAAATGCATGTTTCGCCCGATGCGATCAGTCCGCTGTGCAGGCCCACACAGACACCACAGGTGGGAGCCAGCACCGTTGCACCCGCGTCTACCAGTACTCCCAGATAACCGGCCTCGTCAGCCTGCTTCCAAATAGCGGTGGATGCGGGCGATACCAGCATCCGCACGCCCTTGCAAATCTTTTTGTCCCGCAGCAGCATTGCCGCCTGTGCAATATCATTTAGACGCCCGCCGGTACAGGAACCAAGGTATGCCTGATGGATTGGTGTATCCTGCACATTGGCCGCCTCGGTAGTTTGGTCTACACCGTGTGGGCAGGCCACTTGCGGTGTGAGCGCTCCGGCATCGAATCGGTATTCCTCGCAAAACTCTGCATCCGGATCGCTGCAATAGACTTCGTATTCTTCAATCCCCAGATTTTTCAAATAATTCTTTGTGACATCATCGGTGGGCATCAGACCGACTTTTGCGCCCATCTCCACGGCCATGTTGGTAATAGCCATGCGCTCATCCATGGACAGCGCATAGATTGTTTTTCCCACATATTCCACAGCTTTGTAGGTTGCGCCGGCATGACCGATTGTTCCAATTGTTTTTAGCGAAATATCCTTTGCCATCACACCGGCAGGCAAGGAGCCATTCCATTTCACGCGGATGGTCTGCGGTACCCTAAGCCATGTTTTCCCGGTGACCAAAACACCCAGCATCTCTGTTGAGCCGATGCCACAGGCAAACGCACCCAGTGCGCCGCCCATACACGTGTGGGAATCGGTACCGAGAACGATGCTGCCCGGCAGTACATTGCCGGTCTCCGCCATCACCTGGTGGCAAGGCCCTGCAAATTCGAAATATTGTTCAACACCATACTCGTGCGCCCACTCCCGTGTGAATTTCACGATTTCCGCCTGCTGGATACTGGCGGGAGGTGTATAATGATCAGAGATAATAACTACTTTTTCGGGATCCCATACTTTGTTGCCCAGTAATTTTATCTTTTCGGCGATTTCTACGCGGGGCCCGAGAATATCGTCCATCATCGCACGGTCTATGTTTGCCCATACGATCTCACCAGCTGAAACGGATTCCCGTCTGGCTGCCCGCGCCAGTATTTTTTCCGATATTGTTTTGCCCATAGCGCAACCTCCAAGTCTTTCATGATGTGTCTGTACCGTTTGTGCTATCCCCGAAAGGCTGATACTTAAAAATAGCAACATCGATGTTGCACTCTGCGTATTGGTCTTTTCTTCGTAACCGAGGGTAATGCAGAGCGGAATTGTTGCACCCGCGAACAGTCCGGCTGCGCCCAATCCTACAAAAGTCATTGGCAGGTTTGTAGCGATGATGCCTAAAAGGTATAACGCCGCTGCCGCAACAATGCCTGTCAGCATTATTCTGCACACATGAAATTTCATTGTCAGCCAAGAACATAAAAATCTGGAAACGATCAACCCCAAACAAAAAGCAGAGACTCCCAAGCCGGATAGGACGGTGTCGACGCTAAATTCTGTCGACAGAAACAGCGGAATACAATTGCTAATGCCGCACTGATGGCCACAGTAGAAAAACAGCACCAGCATAAGAAGCCGTATGCGCCGCTGCCGCAGTAGCGGCAAAAGACTGTTTTTTTCTGCTTGGTTTGCCCGTGTATCCGGTGGATTTCCCTTTTTGAGGTACAGCAGCAAGATCAGCGTAAGTGCTGCGGCTGCAATACCAATCAACCCGAAAATCATTTGCCAGCGAATCCCGCGCTCCAATAAATTTCTCCGCTGCTTGCAGCGGAGTATTGAAGAGCAAGGTCAAGGTCAAGGACTAAAACGCCCCGAGGGGCGGGGTATTTACCCTGAGAGAATAAACTGCCAGAAAGGATTGGTCCCAGAAAAGAGCCGATACCGAAGCATCCATGAAGCAAATTCAAGAAAGATCTTTCTGAGTTGGGAATATTTGTAATACCGTAGCATTGAGGATTACATCCAATAAGCTTTGTGGACACATCGATAAAAAGCAGCAGGATTAGAAAATATATTAGCGAACCTGCTCCAAGGATAGCCCTCATTCCAACGGCAAAAGCTTTATAGAGGATTATCAAAAGGCTCCATTTTTCGTAATGGCAAAGAAGGTATCCGGAAGACAAGATTCCCAGCGTAGAGCCAGCATATTGTACAAGTGAAAAGTTTCCGCCCTGAGAAACATCCAGGTGGTACTCTGATAATAGCTCCGCCAACACTGTTCCCATGATCGTAGTGGATACAGCATTATAGAAAATCAAAAAATACAGCATAGGAACTGTGGGTATATTTTTTCATACACATTATATGGCATGTACCCGTCTGAGCAGCGATGCTCAGACGGGTTATTGTCTAATCCTTTATGACCCGACGCGGAATGTACACAGTCCCATCCATGATCTTTCTGGCGGTGCGATAAAAGGCCAGCTTATCAATCACAACGCTTTCGTTTTCACTATGGCAGACGCTCTCCACGTCCATGATGCCCGCCGGATGTCCGATGTGAATGATCTTCTCTGCATCGGCGCTGCGGCGCAGTTTCTCATAGGGAATACTGCCGGGAATTCGAATGGCGGCCGCCGTACAGACAGCGCCGGTGCCGGGATAGGTCTTGTGCATCTTCTGCATAAACAGCAGACGGGACAGCAAATCCACATCCGTCGCTCCAATAAAAGCGCCGGTTGGCGTCCCATAGGCCTGCGGTGAGCTGACAATGGCAAAGAACGGCGCATAGGGGCTGTTCTCAGTCACATCTTCCGGGGTCTTGCCCATACCGATCAACACGGCCGCGCGGCTGCGGATTGCTTCAATCTTTTGAAGTAAGGCCTGATCTGCGTCGACTTGGGCTGCGGACTCATCGCCCTTTAGTCCCAGACTTTCTGCCGCGATAAACACCAGCGGGTTGCCGGCATCCACTATAGAAACCGGATATTCGGTTTCGTCGAAGGAAACCATATCCACTGCGTTGCCGGTTGGCAGAAACTTGCCTGTCGCGGAGCCCACCGTGGCAGAAAAATCCATGGTGATCTTTGCGCCGGTACCCGGCACACCGTCGATGCGAAAGTCGCCTTCGGTGCGGGCCTTGCCATTCTTGACGGGAACCTCCGCTGTTAATATCCGATCCGTATTTGTCTGGTAAATGCGAACCGTGGTGACTGGTTCCACCGCCTTCACAAGGCCCGCGTCAATGGCGAAGGGGCCGACGCCGGAGGAAATATTGCCACAGTTGCCGCCAAAGTCCACCACATCGCGGTCAATGCCTACCTGTGCAAACGTGTAATCCACATCCGCGTCAGGCCGTGCGGAAAGGCCGACAATGGCAAGCTTGCTGGTCAGTGTATCGGCGCCGCCTAGGCCGTCAATTTGGCGGGGATCCGGGCTACCAAATATAGCTTGAATCACCTTTTTGCGGATGGCGGGCTCTGTGGGCAGATCGTTTTCCAGTATGAAAATACCCTTGCTGGTACCCCCACGCACAATGGCGCAGCGAATTTCGTAGAGATCGGGATGCATACCGCTTCCTCCTTAATCAGCCCTGCATGGCATCGCCGAAGAGATCCTCGTCGGAGGGGATAACTCCCTTGATCGGCACTGCCAGCCAGGTGTTGTTCATAAAGTGTTTGAGAGTGATGTTTTCGGAGACGACGTTGCCACCCCAGGTTCCACAGCCGAGGGAGCCGGTAAAGGGCATGCCGTTATTCCAGTCGCCGCCGTTTCCGACGCTCTGCGGCTGACGAACCATCACACGAGTGGTATGAGTCTTGATCGCCAGCTCAAGGGCGTGGTCGTCGTTGTTGGTTTGAATGCCGCAGGAGTGCCCCGCCCCCTGATAGGCATGGATGCCGTTGACAATATCAATCGCTTGCTGGAACTCTTTGTATTTGTAAACAGTTAAGACCACACACAGCTTTTCGCCCGAGAAAGGGTATTGCTCGCCGTAGCCGTCTTCTTCCACCAGAATGAATTCGCAGTCGGCCGATACCTTGTCAATCCCGGCCAAATCTGCGATGCGCTTGGCAGGCTGAGTGACAATGTCGCGGTTCAGCACGTGATTTTCCGGCCACTCGGGCCAGATAGTCTTTTGCAGCTGCGGCTTGCACTCCGGGGCAATCAGGAATGAGCCCTCCGCTTTGAGGCATTCCATAAACGCATCATAAATGTTCTCCTGCACCACGATAGAGTTGTCGCAGGAGCAGCCGGATGCGTAGTCAAACACTTTGCTGACGTGGATATTATGCGCCGCTTGCTTCAGATCAGCCGTCTCGTCCACGACCACGACCGCATTGCCGACGCCCACACCGTAGGCCGGTGTCCCGGAAGAATACGCGGCTTTGACCATGCCGGAGCCACCGGTGGCGATCACCAGATCGGTCTGCTCCATCAGCTCGGTGCTCATTACCATCGTGGGGTTTTCAATGCAGATCACCAAATCTTCCGGCGCTCCGTTTTTCTGCAAAACCTTGCGAATGATATCTGTTACCATCAGAGTAGTCTTCTGGCTTCTGGGGTGTGGCGCAAATACGATGGCGTCACGGGCTTTCACGGCCAGCATTGCCTGCGTGGCGGGGCACAGCTCCGGCTGCGTTGTGGGGATCAACGAACCGATGACGCCCACCGGCTTCCCAATCCGGCGGATGCCCAGCTCCGGAAGTTCTTCCACAACGCCTACGGATTTCTGTGGGTTAATGTCCCGCAGGACGCCGCGCACCTTTTTGTACAGCTTGTTCTGCTTGGCTTCAAGGGTACCCATTTGGGTCTCTTTCAGGCAGAACGCCGCAATCTTTTCTACAGTCTCCTGCTGCACCAGCGCCCAACCGATTTTTCGGCTGAGCATATCCACATATTCCTGTGTGAAGCTCTCGGCAACTGCCTGCGCTTTGCGTGCGCGGGCAACCAGGGAGCTGACATATTCTTTATCGGTCATTTTATTGTGTTCATCCCTTTCATCCTTATATAATGGTGTGTCTAATTTGCATTGCCGGAGATGTTGCTACATGTGCTTTTGTGCACACCTAGCATCTTGCCGGTAAGAGGCGCATCCACATGATCCGCTATGCATTGTACCGTCCCCAGCAGCTTGTCGAGATCAATGCCGGTTTCGTACCCCATCTCGTGCAGCATATGGACGGTATCCTCCGTGGCTGTGTTTCCCTCTGAGCCAGGTGCGAAAGGACATCCGCCCAAACCGCCCGCAGAGGTCTCGAAATCCCGCACGCCCATCTCTGCTGCTACACAAATGTTCGCGAGACCCATTCCGCGGGTGTTATGGAAGTGCAGCGCCAGACTGGTCGCGGGAAATTCTCTTTGCATCGCTGCAAGAAGACTCCGTACCTGTGCCGGATTCGCTACGCCGATGGTATCGCAGAGGGTGATTCCCTGCACACCCAGCTTGGTTGCTGCCTCTACTAAATGCAGCACGTTTTCCTCCGGAACCTTCCCGGAGAAGGGACAGCCAAAGGCGGTAGCCACATCCAGCCGGACTTGCATCGTCGGCAGGGCTTTGATTATCGTATTCAAGCTCGCCAGTGACTCATCGATCGTCCGGTTGACATTGGCACTGTTGTGCGCCTCGCTGGCTGAGATAACACAGACAACCTCTCGGATGCCACTTTCGAAGGCATTCTCCGCCCCCCGCAGGTTTGGCACTAGGGCGATCGGCCGCAGGTCAACATACCGCGCAATGACAGCTTTGGCCACGTCGGCAGCATCTACCATCTGGGGGATTGCCTTCGGGCTGACAAAAGAGGTCACCTCTATCACACGGATACCTGATTGATACAGCCCGTCAATAATTGCCAGCTTGGTCGGCGTATCAATGAAGCTCTTAACATTTTGGAAGCCGTCTCTCGGCCCCACATCAATAATTTGTATTTTTTTGTTACAATCCATCAGAATACACCCTCGCTTGTATACGCCGCAATCTCATCAGCGGACAGTCTAAGCCACTCACTGTAGACAGTGGCATTGTCCTGGCCAAGGGCGGGCGCCGGGGTGCGGATGGTGGCCGGTGTCTCCGACAGCTTCAGTTGTGAACCGGTAATAGTCATCCTGCCGGCCTTGGGATGGTCTACATCCACAAACATATCCCGCGCCTTCACATGCGGGTCGTGAACCACCTGCTCGATGTTGTTTATGGGTGCTGCCGGCACACCGCCGGCCAGCAGCGCGTTCACCGCTTCCTCCGTGGTGCGGGCGCTGCTCCAGCGGATGATCTCCTGACGGATAGCAGGCCAGTTTTTCAGGCGCTCCCGATTAGTGGCTGTCGTCTCGCTCTCCTCGAGATCGGGCCGTTCCATTACCTTACACATGGCACGCCACAGCTTGTCGTTGGCGGCGCTTACCATCAAATCGCCATCCTTGGTGGGAAAGCCGTCGGTGGGATAGTTGGATTCGTAGCGGTTGCCGATTCGTTCTGGCAGCCGCTTCTCCACCAGATAATAGCTTTGGATGACCTGCATACTGGCAATGCCGCAGTCCATCAGCGCAATGTCAATCTTCTGTCCGGCACCGGTTCGATTACGGTATTGCAGTGCGCCCAGCAGCCCCACTGTTGCCGAAAGACCGGCCAGATAGTCCGCCATAGGCGTGCCGATGCGTGTGGGGCCACTCTCGGGCCAACCAGTGGTGCTCATCAGGCCGCTCATGGCCTGCCCAATTGCGTCATAGCCGGGTCGCTGGGAATAAGGACCCGTGTGCCCAAAGCCGGAGACTGCGCCATAGACAAGGCCGGGATTGAGCTTTTTCAGTTCCTCATAGCCAAGGCCCAGCCGCTCCATAACGCCGGGACGGTAGTTTTCCACGACCATATCCGCCTGCTTCACCATTTTGCGGAACAATACCTTGCCGGTTTCGCTCTTCAAATTCAGGGTAATTCCCTTTTTGTTACGGTTCAAATTTAAAAAATAGGCGCTCTCGCCGTTCTGAAACGGGCTGAATGCACGGCTGTCATCGCCCTTGGCGGGCACTTCAATCTTGATGACCTCCGCACCCATATCCGCCAGCATCATCGTGCAGACAGGCCCCGCTAACACGCGGGTAAGATCCAGCACTTTCACCCCGGCCAGCGCGCCGCTTTGTTCGTTCATGACCTATGTTCACCTCATTTTATCCCTGTATAAATAGCCACGGGCAAGCCCGGCCACTTTGCGCCGTTCTCCTGCGTAGCCGCCCCTTTCCACAGCCGCCGTGTAGAAAGGGGCAGGACTCTGGATAGATTAGAAAATGCCAATACGCGGCAGCTCATGGAGCGACTTCCAGCCTTCGCTCATCGGCTCGCGCAGATATGGTTCAACCTCTGCGTCGGTGCGATAGGTCAGCGCGCTTGCCGGGGGAACCTGACCCGCCGGATAGACTTTCAGGATTTCGTCAATCATTAAGGTCAGATAGCGGCAAATTGCAGCTACCGGGCGTTTTGCTTTCTCGGCAGTGCCTCTGCTGGGATAGCCTACTACGCCCTCCGGGGTGCCATGACGCTCAATGGTCGTGTGGCCTACACCCTCCGACCACGCGTGGGGTCGATGCATACCGTCGACGGAGTTGTCGTAAAAGCCTTTCAAAAAGAGGGGCTGCGATTGGGCATCCACGCAGACGCTCATATCCACCATGTCACCAAACAGCAGATTGGCGACGGCGGTTTCCGCTTCGTCGGCATGGAGGAAATGCGTAGTCATGGCATTCTCGTGATCCTCGACAGGATAGAAGAACTCACGAACAGCTCTGTGCCATTCTACAATGGTCACAAATGCAGGAACCTGGAAGCGACGGAAGAATTCCTGCACCGCGGATTCCATCATCCACCGCTGGCCGTGGTTGTTAATCAGGATGATTTTGCGGAACCCGTCATCCCACAGACCGGCAATGGTGTATACCAGCAACTCGCGCACCGTCTCTTCCGGGATGATGCAGATGCCGGGCATACCGCCATGGTGGTAGGGGTGCCCGCCATAGTTCAGCGCCGGGAACGCCAGCGAAACTTCGTATCCCTTCTTGGCGGTGTAGCGGCGAACGCCCTCACAAATCTGCGAGACCATAAAGGTATCCAGCCCGCTGGGGTTATGTATGCCGTGATTTTCGGTACAGCCACAGGGAAGCAGAACAATGTCGTTTTTTCTTCTCTTCTCAATCACCTTGTTGCGGGGCGTGTTCTGGATGTAACAGCCCGCCTTGCCAAATTCAGATTCGTTGGGCAGCTCGTACTCCTCCAGAATTTTGTCGATATCCTCGGTCGTTGCATCCCAAAGTTCTTTTTTCATCTTTCCGACGACGGTATCCTCAAAGAACACTGCGGGATTATTTGTATAAATCCATTTGTCTGCCATGATAATAGCCTCCCTATCTTGTTTTAGTCTTCCATGATGATCATGACCTTGATCGCCTTATCCTTGTGATCGATTGCCATGTTAAACCCATCTTGAATCTTCTCCAGCGGGTAGTAACCGGTGACGAACTTGCTGTAGTCAATGCTTTTCTTTACTCTATCCATAAACTTGATAGTCTTGGTGAAGAACCAGGGCTGGCCGGCGCTGCCCTGCAAATTTAGACCTTTCCAGATGGCCTTGCCGATTTCGATGCCAATCTTGCGGCCTATGGAGTGGCCCACAAAGCGGATACGGGCATGCGGCTTCGCGATGTCTACCGTGGTGGAGACACCGAAATCAGTGCCGGTGCATTCCACAATGAAGGAAGCGCCCTGCCCATCGGTCTCGGCAAAAACGACCTCTTCTACGTTCTCATTGAACGGATCAATGGCACGATCGACACCGATAACCTCCAGCGCCATGTTGCGGCGGAACTCCACGGGATCAACGATCATGACCTTTGCGCCCGCAGACTTGCAGATGGTGGCGGCAAACAAACCTATGGGACCCGCGCCGAAGATGACGCAATCATCCGTTTGGCCAACGTATCCGCTGCGACCGTAGATGCTGTAATAGGCCACCGAGCAGGGTTCCACCAGCGCGCCCTCCACGTAGGTCATGCTGTCGGGCACCTTGTAGCAGAACTGCTCTTCACCTACCAGGTACTGACCCATACCACCGGGTGCTGTAGGCATGAAGCCGACTTCGTTCCAGTTGGTACAGTACGAGTTGTTGATGCCCTCTTTGCAAATTTCGCAGCGATTGCAGGAGTTGGCGCATTCACCGGTGACGCGGTCGCCGACCTTTAGGGAGATAACGCCGGAACCGATGGCAACGACGTCGCCACACCACTCATGGCCGGGGGTGTAGGGCCCCAGGTCGTAGCGGCCTTCCTTGGAATGCCCCAGATAGCACTCCACGTCACTGCCGCAGATACCGGACGCACGAACCTTGACCAGAATCTGGGTGGGCTTCAGCTCCGGAATGTCAACCGTTTCCAGTCGCAGATCCTTTGGGCCGTACATAAATGCATTCAACGTTTTCATAAAAGCACCTCTTATGTTTGTTTTCTGTACAAACCAATTATATAAATAAAATCCGCCTCCAAATATACCTTCCAACGCAGACTTCATTATTTTATCCTTTTTGCCATCATTGTTCCTGCATAAATAGCATCACGTATCTTCCCTGGCTGTTGACAGTCAGCTAGATAATAAACAATATTATCATTGCAAAAGTGAGGGGAAATATGATTCGGCTGAAGGCCAGCTGCCAAAATTACAGTATCAACTGTAATGGAGAATTCCTCTCCACTTTGCAGATTCTTGAGCCATACTTTGTTTTCTTCAATACGTTGAACACCTGTTGTGGTATATACCTTCACACCGTTTTCATGGAGTTTGATCCGCAGGACTTCCGCACTTTCTTCATACATATCAGCGCAGATCCTATCCTGCATTTCAATAATGTTTACCTGTCTCGGCTTTGCATCTTTTCGTTTACGTGTATGGTATAACAACTTACGGTCTTTCGCAGAATCGACACCATCAAACGCGACCTTAACCGCCTCATCACAGAAATATTCTGCTATTTCAGCACCGCTCGCGCCACCTCCAATAATCACAACACGGTTACCCACGCGTTCCGGATGGAGTAGTGCTTCTGTCGCTGTCAAAACATCATATCGATCTGATCCTGCAATAATTCGAGAGTATTTCGCGCCAGTTGCAAAAACAATCCGATAAGGCTGTACCATCTGGACCAATTGTTCGTTAAACTCACAAGACAATCGCAGTTCAACGCCGGCAATCTGAAGTTCATTTGCATACCAGTTGATCAATTCAGAAATAGACTGCTTACCAGGCGGAATCGCAGCAGCCAACATAGTTCCACCAAGCTTATCTGCCTTATCCGCAAGGACCACTTGATGCCCGGCGTTCTGCAAAGAAAGTGCTGCTGACAGTCCACTGGGGCCTGTACCAACAACCAAAATTCGCATAGGCGTGGTATGAGATCCTGCGCTGTCCTTAAACATATGATCCCTGCCCAACTTCGGATTAACTGTGCATCGAACACTCATACCCTTATTCAATGTCGCAAAACACTCTTGGCACCCCAGACATCTCCGAATTCTATTATTTTCTCCCCTGACTGCTTTTAGGCAAAATGCTTCATCGGCAAGCAATACGCGGCCAAGCGCAACCAAATCCATGCAACCATCTTCGATATGCTTATTCATCATATCAGGGTCACGCAACATACCTGCACAAATCACAGGAATGCTTACAGCTGCTTTAATCTGCTTTGACCATGTGGACAAGAAGCCTTCTTCGTTAGCTAAGCCACTGGGCCGGACGTTAAACAAGCCCGATGCAGGAATTCCCGAGGAAAGGTCAATCGCATTAACACCTGCAGCTTCCAATAGCTTTGCAATTGCAACTGCTTCTTCCAGGTCCCTGCCACCTTCACAATACTCATTGATCGAATACCGAACCATGATCGGATAATTCTTGCCAAGTGCCTGTCTGCATTTGTAAATGATTTCAGTCAGCATCTGCATACGGTTTTCCAGAGAACCACCATACTCATCCGTACGCTTATTATACAGCGGCGTCAAAAACTGCGCTAGTCCATAGCCATGCGCTGCATGCAGTGTAATGGCATCAAAGCCAGCTGTCTTTGCACGTATTGCAGCATCTACAAACCGATCCTCAATTTCATGAATTTCATCAACGGTAAGTGGCCGCACAGGTCTTGAATAGTGCGAAATATCAGAAGCAGATCTCAACTCGCCAATTTCTGCCTCTGAGCCATAATACGCTAATTCAATGGACACCTTTGCATCATAGCCGTGCAGGCGATCAACCAGTTCCCACCACCCAGGAACAAATTTATCATGCGTCATTAATGGTTGAACTGCGTGATTAATCAGACTTTCAACTACTGAGGCCGCTTCCACCACAATTAACCCTACCTCATTTTTTGCACGCTGCTCAAAATATGAGATCATTTGCTCGGTGACTGCACCATTTTCATTCGAAAAATTTGTATTCATTGGTGCCATAACCATTCGATTTTTGACTGCCATTTTTCCAATTCTAATAGGGCTAAATAATGTTTTATTCATGTACATCTACCACTTATAAGCTGCCATTACATTTTCCACAATGGCCTCTTTTGTCAGCCCGTTTGCTTCCAACTGATAACCAAGAGTTGCTGTCATACCAAAGCAGTCCTGCATCCCAAGCCGGCTTAGCGCTACATTACATTTATTATCCATTAGCACTTCTGCCACTGCGCTGCCCAGACCGCCAATGGTACTGTGGTTTTCACAAGTCACGATCAGGCCAGTCTCTTTGGCTGCCTTCAGGATGGATTCTTCATCAATGGGTTTGATCGATGCCATATCGAGGACACGTGCCTGAATTCCCTTTTCTTCCAACAGCCCAGCCGCATCCATAGCAATACCGACCATGATGCCGGCAGCGATCAGAGTGACGTCTTTACCTTCTCGCAATTGCCGAGCCTTTCCCAGCTCAAAAGCAGGAACATCGTTATACACATGCCGCAGATACATTTTAGGTTGCCGAAAGTACACAGGGCCCTCATATTCGGCCATAAACCGGGTGATGGCTTCCAGCTCATATGTGTCGCCTGGCTCCACCACGACCATACCAGGGAAGCTACGCATGATGGCTACATCCTCGACGCCGATGTGGGTGCCTCCGTTTTTCTCAGCTGTCAGGCCTGCATACAGGCCGCAGACTTTGACATTTGCATGATTGTAACAAACCGAAATGCTGACCTGATCGCACGCTCTCTTTGTGGCGAAGTTTGCAAAGGAGCTGGAGAACACATTCTTTCCACACAGGGCCATACCTGCAGAAGCTGCCATGCAGTTCTGCTCTGCAATAGCAAAGTTGATGTGACGCTTCGGAAATTCTTTCATAAAAGCCTTTGTACCAAAACAATGCATCAGATCCGTATCACAAACCATGATATTGGGGTACTTGTGACCGAGTTCGACCATAAGGGGGCCAAAGACGTCCCCGTTGATTAAAGAACGTTTGCTCTGTTCCGCCATAATTCAAGCACCCGCCTTTCTAGTGAGCTCGGCCAGTTCCTGATGGCTCAAAAACATGATCGATTTTTCAATATCGCCATAACCAAGTCTCTCGTAGTTTGCGGCGATCTCTGCCAGTGCCTGTGCACCCTCAGCTTTTGTCATCTTCCGGCTGTGCCAGTCGCTTTCATTTTCCATGTAGGAAACGCCCTTACCCTTGACCGTGTCGGCGATCAGTACACACGGCTGATTCTTAATTTTTTCCATCTTGGACAGACAATCGTACAGTTCCTGCAAGCTATGGCCGTTACAAGTCTCCACATGCCAACCAAAGGCTTCCCACTTTGCTCTCTGATCGCCCAACGGCATAACATCGTTACTGAAGCCGTCGATCTGAAGGCGGTTGTTGTCCACGATGACCTTCAGATTGCCCAGCTGATACTTGGAAGCGGACATCGCTGCCTCCCAAATCTCACCGGACTGACATTCACCGTCGCCCAATACACAGTAGACATTATACTTTGCTTCATCTGCCCGGCCTGCAAGCGCCATGCCCACTGCCATGGACATGCCCTGCCCCAAAGCACCGGTGGAAGCATCGACACCAGGGGTCAGTTTACGATTGCAATGCTTCGGCAGCATGCTGTTGTCTTTATCGAAAACGCGCAGCTTGTCTTTTTCGAAGTATCCCTTATCCGCGAGAATGACATACTGTGTCGGGCTGGAATGTCCTTTTGAGATCACTAAATAATCTCTTTTCGGATCCAACGGATTCTGTGGATCAATCTTCAAAAAACCGCCATAATACAATGTTGTCATTATTTCAAGAACCGACAGCGATCCTCCTGGATGGCCTGAGCCCGCATAGTCCATCATGGCCACCAGGTTATATCTCAGTTCTTCTGTCTTTTGGCAAAGCAGACGAAAATCGCATGATTTAACGTCCATACTGTCACTCCTCGTCTAATTTGTATACATCAATAAAGATTTGTCGTTCAATAGATATTAAAACAAGCTTTTCAGCAACTGCAGGTCTTTTTCAAGCAGTTCAAAGCAGTCATTGCTCAACAAACGCAGCGGCAATCTATCGTAATAGTTTTCGCTTACTATCCAGCCTGAATAGCCGATTTCCTTCAATGCATCAATCGACTTGTAGAAAGATGTCTCTCCTTCACCAAGCATGGATCCACTAATGATCTCTCTCGTTCCATCTTTAACGTGGACTTCAGCAATATAATCCTTCAATGTCCGAATCATGTCCGGAGCATATGTACCATTATAATAGTAAGGATTCTGCGTATCGAAATAGATTCGGAAGTTTTCTCTTCCTACCAAAGTAATCAACTTGAGATTGTCTTCAGCAGACAGTGCGTTTTCAGAGCAGATCACGATACCGGCTTTACTGGCGTAATCACATGCCTTATGATAGCAATCTACAGTCATCTCCCAGTCTTTTTCATTTCTAATCAGAGAAGCAAAGAAACTTGGGAAATACACTTTAGGGATTTTCATATTCGCAGCAGCATCAATTGCTTTTACGATGGTGTCTTTAGCAATTCGTCTTGTTTCGGTGCCCTCCAGATTCGTTAGGCCGCGCTCGCAAAAATCATTTACACCCAATGTCGGAAATTCAATTCCATAATCCTCAGCAGCCTGAACATACTCTCTTTGGATTC
>Ga0153953_1000304_pt1 | contig 16861 bp, 34 predicted proteins | sample TSNJ037MetaG_FD_104718 | JGI IMG/M metagenome (GOLD analysis project Ga0153953, IMG submission 104718) | Attine ant fungus gardens microbial communities from New Jersey, USA - TSNJ037 MetaG | ecosystem: Host-associated > Fungi > Mycelium > Unclassified | place: USA: New Jersey, Wharton State...
GGGCAGCTCAACATTTGCGCCCTGTCCGTATTCGTCAAGATGTTTCTTGGCCTGCAATGCCAGCGCTCCATTTTCAATAATAGTCTTAGCGACTTTCTGGACAGCTTCGCTGCGTTTGATTTCTTTTTCCAACCCTTCATTATCCAGGCTGTCATCATTCAGGCGCTCAATGGCTTCAAACAGATAATCGTTCAAATCTGTTAATGTGTTCTTCATGTATACCTCCTTCAATCTTAATTTTGATATTCCGGAAACCCACTCAAAAGCATTGTCATGGCAGTGATTGCAGTATCAAGGTCTTTTGCCACTGCTGCTGCGTCCTCTTTCCCAAGTCCGTCGCTATTTATAGACTCTAAGATTTTTTGCAGTAATGGCTTAAGAAGTCCCAGGTTCATTATGCTTTGTGTTAAATCGTCGTGACTAATGCCAACTTTTACAATTCCAATGTTCTCTACCATTTAAAATTCTCCTTAATTTAAATTTTCTTGCTGCCCCATAACCTAATCGTTATATGTCGGACAAGTATTCATATTGTTGCACCGTTCGCAGCAATTAAAGATTTCGCATCCGACTTTGCTATGTGGGCATTCCTCCCCAAACTGTTCTGCATTACTATTGTTGCAGTCCGCAAAATCAGAATAGATACAAGAGAAGTTGTCGCATTCATATTCTTTGTACGTTTCTGTTACTGCATCCGGCCCCTCGCCGTATTGCTCGGCACATGCCTTGCTGTTTGGATAGAGGAACATACACGCTCCATCAGTTATTTCACATCCGTATCCATGCCATTCATCTGCATGGTAAGCTGCCTTACATTTTCCTGCTGCCATTCTCGCACCTTCTTTCATTAATCTTAATTTGCCAGTACTGCCGTGTGCAGCTTCGCATATTGATATGCCCTTTAACGGCCCTGACTGCCGTCCGCTTTTGGTAGCGGCGTACCCGTTGCTTTCTCGGCGCGTTGTCTGCTCACCCTCTTTTTTATTGTCTATCTGGTTTTTGCTCCAGAGTTTGTTTTTACAAGGTTTTTAGTCATCCTTGCCCCGTAATGCCAGTTAGGTCAGCAAGCTTTATGCAAATACCCTAAATTGCCAGTGATACCCGTCCGTAGTCCACATCTGAAAGTACTCCCCGTAAGGCTCGTCATCCAATACTCTTTCCGCCGACGGCACCTTCTTTACCTGTCCTGCTGTCAGCTTGCTCATAAATTCTCCTCTTTTACAATCTGACGACCGCAGTCCGGGCAATGCATCCAGTTAGCACTTAACTCCGCACCGCACTTGCTGCAATTTCCGTCTGCATTTTGCGTCCTGGCATCCTGCTGGTCCAGGCGCCGAAGTTCTCGCGCAAAATCCTCACAGGCGGCCTCATAGGCTTTATAGGCTGCTTCGACCACAGCAACCTCTTTGATATGTAACTCAGTCCGTTTGTGTTGTAGTTCATTTGCGATTCGGTGTGATTCATCCACTATACTTCTCATTTTGGCTCTCCTCTATGTAATTGCGTCCTATTAAATCCATAAATTCTGCTCTGGAATGGCTTTTTTCATAGATCAACTGGGCGGACCGTTTCAGTTGCTGATCAAGTTCTTTGTTGCCGCCATGGACACCGGTCCTGCTGCCCCGATGACACCTGATGCACAGGTGTACTTTCAACCCTGCTGCCTCCGACTGCTTCCGGTTTGCGGAACCGTAGAATATATGATGTTCTTCCAAATATTCCATTGCTCCGCATGCATAGCATTCTTCCGGATGCGGCGGCTCAAGTATGCTTTTCACTGTTCTGTGTAGTTAGTGATATCCATTTGGCCGGGCAGCTGCTCGTTCTGGCTATTCTGGATATTTCGCATTTCATCCAGCTCCGCAAGCAGATTTTTACCGGCATTATAGGCAGCTTCATAATCATCGTCTTCCAGCAGGCCTTTAATCCGCTCCCAGCAGGTCAGGACTTCTTCCCGACGCTGGCGGTATGGGCTTTCAACTACTTCTACGGTTTGAGTGGTTTCGGTGATGTTTCCCGGTTCCGGTTGCGCCGGCGCAAGTTCTGGGCTTTGAGTTTCTGCTTGGAAATCTTCATTTTTGTCCGGGGCTGCCGCCTCACTTCTTTCCTGGTTGTCGGGGCCTGGCACCTTCGTTCCAGTATCATCCGTTGTATCAGGATCATCTCCACTATCTTCATCCCTCAATTCCTCCTCAGCATCAGTATTTACTTGTGTTTCCTGGTTTGGGGCTGGTCCCTGGGTGATTGGCTGCTCCTCTGGATCCGGTTTTGATTCAGTGAAGTTCGGTTTCGGCTGTGGTTTTGGTTGCGCCGGCGCAACTTCCGGTTTTTCCGGCTCCGGATATGCCTCGCCATACAATTCTTCAAAGGCGGTCTTGTAATTCTTCCCGGTACACATATTTTGCAAGATGCCGGCACATTCTGACCAGGTGTAGGATTCTTTTTCATTGCTCCGCAGGTTTACCAGCTCCAGGTTTTGATCCTGGCCTTTGATGGATAACATCATCTTGCCGATTCCTTGGATCCTTACCATTTTGGTACCTATTCCCGACGGGGCCAGTAATCGCAATGCCACATCTTCGGTATTTTCATCGCCTTTCATGCTTTTGAACAGTTCGGGGTACTCCCTTATGTTTTCCCTGTAATACTGGTGGAGTACCTTGGCCAGATTACTGTCAAGGGCCTGCTGCCGATTGTCTTCGCCTTCCATCAGTACTTCAAGGTCCGATGTCTTGTTTTCTTCCTTGACCTCTCTTTTGATTTCCCGGAGGTCTTCCCTTGTCACACCCGGCGGCAGTGCCTCAATTACCGCATCGGATATCGTAAGCATTTCAGCCAACAGCGTATAGCCGTATCCCTGGTACTTATCCTGCAAACGGTCGGAATAGCCATCGGCTGAATACCGTTTGTTGATTGCGATCAGCCGGGACACCGTGTCTTCTGTGAGGTTGTATTCTGCTTTGGCAAATTCGGCGATTGTATTATAATTGCTTTCGTTCAAGATGTCTGTTTCTTCTGCCCGGCGCAGAAGATAGCCCATCCGCACAAACCCTTCCGACTGCCGACGGATCTCGCCGTCAAATGCCTGCTTAAACTCCGCGTAGGTACTTACTGTCATTAGATTATCCACTTATATCACCTCCATCAGATCCGCCTCTAATACGCCGGCAAATCGTTCATTGTTTGTTTTCAGTTCCTTCATTTCCATGATCCGGATCCGCTTGCTCCTGGCAGCCAGTTCCTTGTCTTCCTGCTTTAACCGGTCTTTCAGGACTTTCTGCCATTCCGCAATAAACTTCTTGACCTCTTCGACCTCCGGTTGGCGGTTGTACTCAGATCGTTTCTGGCGGACGGTGCCACCCGGTTCTACCTCAAGGGTGTACCAGGCATATAGAGGTCTGGACTTTTTCCTGACGAACATTATGTAGGTCTCCCGCTTATTGATCCGTTCGTAGTATCGTTCGCTGCCGCCGGCGCAGTGATGGAGCTGTCTGCTGTCTCGCATGATGTCCTGGATCTGACTCGGCACGACGAGTAAATACTTGTCATTTTCGTATTCGTAACGGTCTTTTATTTCGGTTAGAATCCGTTCGACATCCGGGTACTTCTTTTTCATATCCGCTGCCTGTTCGTCTTCGTCCATGGAGCTTAGTATTTCTGCCAGCTCGTCATGCCGGTGCAATAGAAGTTTGGTCCGATATACAATTTCATCGTTACAGTCCATTTCCAGGCGGGCGGCCATGGACAGATAATCTTTCCAAGGTTCCAGGAGGCTATGAGGTGTTTTCTTTGATTCCTTAGCCTGCCGGTTCAGATAATTCGCCACTTGCACCGGTGTCATCCGGTCGGCAATAAACTTGATATCATCTGGGTTGATGCCATTTTTGGCCATCCAGGTTATCGTTTTTTCTGGTAGGTTCTTTCCGTTCTCCTCTTCGTAGCGGAGCCATTTCAGGTAACGGAACCCACCGTCATGCTGCCGTAGGCGGTGGAAACGCTGCATGTTGATACCAAGTACCCCCGAAGCATTGCGGCCGGTTGTTTTCAGCATGTTACCGTCCCAGAATCCGCCCCATACTGAAAATTTATCAGAAGCCTCTTCTGTTAACTTCTTAAGCCCTGCTTTTGCAAGATACTCCATAAAACCACATTGATCTTTGCTGATCATCATTTTGTTGTACTGCAACTTCCAGCCCAGATTTGCAAATGTCTCAAGGTGCATCTTTTCATAAGCAGTTCCCTTTAGCGCCTCACGGACACCGATTGGATAGCAATATTCCTGGTTGCATCGTTTATTTACCGGATTTGAATCCCACCACTCCTGTGCAAATTCATCAGCGCTTCTGTATTGACCGTAATACCAGATTACGTCCGGTATGGCCGGATGGCTGGGAAGCCCTAATGCGCGGCCTAAATCATCAAACAACGAATTCTTCCCCAGTATATAGCGGATATTTTCATAGGCTTCCGTCTCGCTTTCTGTTTCTGACCAAACCTTCTCCGCTAAAAAATGCCTGGTAACGCTCCGCCGGTCGTCCATTACCTGGAAAATCAGTACAGGTGCCTTCTTTTTGATAGCTATATTCCGGCTTTTGACTGTTACTTCCTTGCTGGTCCTGCTGCATTTTATAATCTGATTATTCTTATATGGCTTCTTGGATGTATGCTCTTTTCCGCAAGCTGTACACTTCCATGACGTTGGTGAGGTTTTGAACATATATTCCTGTCCCGAAAATACAGTATCATCCAGCCAGGCATAAAATTCTTTGGGCAATACCGGTACCTCGTCCATTAGGGCATTGATTCTATCTCTCTTTCTCACGTATGCCGCCTGCCTCCTTTCCCTGTTGTATTCTGTTTCCATGTGGTCAATGGCCCTGCCGACAGGGCTTCTGCTGCCACCTCGGTAATTGGTAAACTCCAAAACCAGCTTTTCACTTTCCTCGCTGCACTTTACTTCTGCACCGCAGCTGTAATACCATTCCGAACCGTACAGACAGCATAGCTTGCTCTGGTTCCATTTCTGATCTTTCTCCGAAAAGTAACTATATTTCCCGTCCTCCCGCATGCAATAGCGGCCGATATACTTTCGGCTTTCGTAGCAATCCAGAATCAGGATCCCGTCAACGATGTATGATTTTACAAATTTACCCGTGCTCTCTGCCTTTTCATGCGGCAGGGCAGCTATCTTTTTCCGATCCATCGCGCCCTCCTATATCTGATACCATGTATCCGGCTTACAATGTGTTCCATCCACCTTCCGGACGCATACGCCGGCAATATTGTTGCCTTGATCCATCTTGATCAGTGCCAGAATACTTCCATCTGGCCCTGCTGCCATTGGAGCTTCCCCGTATACAATAACAGCTCCATCTTTTTTGGCACGCCCTTCGCTTTTTTTGACATGTATTTTTCCATGGGTGCGGTTATCGATTTTCCGTTCCGGGTGATGGCATATGTACTCAACCGCGGCATTCACAAAATCAAACATGTCCAGTTTTTTGAGCAGTTTGAGCCTGGTGCATGATATCTTGCTGTCCCTGCCGTCCTCGTCAATATCGCCTGCTGCCTCAACCAGGTAATAAGCTGACGTATCCCAGTCCGGGTAATAGAAAAGGCAGTCCAGGGGATCTTCGGCACAATGAAAACCATTCTGTACGCAGTTCGCCTGCTTTTCTTCGTGCCATATATTTTCCTTGAACCGGTAGGTTCCGCGCCCCAAAGTGCAGGTCAGATCATTTTTGAATCCTTTATAGGCCAACATGCTCATACCTCCCCGTCGAATACATACAGAGCGGCGATCTTCTTTCTGAGTTGCGCCGGCGCAATGTAATATGTTCGGATGATATTACGCAGCTCCTGATCGGTGCCGCAGGAGATTGCCTGTCGGTTCTGGCCGGATCCGGAAGCGTGTTTTTTTGCCTCATCCTCCATCGCCTTGTAGATATCTGCCACCGTCTTGCCTTTTTGCATGATGGCTGCTGCCATGTCCTCGTCCGTGCACATCGTTTGGAGCATGGACAACATCACGCTATAGGCCATTCGCTCGGCGACATTCTTGTTGTTTGTTACCAGGTGGTTTTTTTGTATGGACAGGCGGCCGACTGCTGCCACCATCGGCGTGGCCAGCTCCGGGACGGATCCGTCTATGTATTCCTGGGCATCGTCCTGATCCAGTCCGTTTTCCTCGGCCAGGGCAAGTAACGACTCGGTGTCTCCCTCTTCCAGCAAGCCTGCTGCTGCCATGTTGAGTTCCTCGTGGGAACCAAATTCTCCGAATTTATCAAACATGTTTTCTCCTCCTGAAATTATTTTTCCTGTTTTTTGGGCTTCATGCATGGAGTACACAGAACATTTCCTACTGGCAATCCATAAAATTTCCCGGTTTTATCCGTGCAAACCATTTCGCCGCTTTTTTCTTTGCACTCCCGGCAATAGCTACACCAATTATTAATGCCTAATGTATTGTGCATCTTCCATCCTCCATTGGATATTAATTTAGACTTCCCATTTTTCAGCCGTCATTGTTTCGGCTTTATAATCAAATATTAACCGCATGGATCTCTTGCAATCCAAACAAGTGCCGTGTCCTCCATCTGCAATCCCCCATGTATGGAGAATAGAGATACAAGCATATTGTGTCTTGCCACAATAAGGGCATATTATTTCGTATCGCTTTTTAAGATCAATTACATCTCCATCTTTCATTTATCCATCTCCCTTTCTAACACTAAAATCAATTTAGATAAACACTGCATTAGCCACTTTGGCATGAACAAAATCTGCGTCAAGCATTCTTCTCCACTCTTCTTTCGTTGCTTTAATATTTGCAAATACAGTGTCGTTCTTAGCACACCACTCGCATAATTCATCCAAACTCTTAAAAACCGGACTCCGTGGTTCTCCTTCTGTCGTTGTTCCCCAAAGCTGATAACCTTTCCCTTCCGGCGGTTCAAACTGTTTCATAAAATCATCTGTAATGTCATCAAAATCCGGACATCCGCATGAGGCCATTGGTATTCCTTTTATTTCAGCGAATTTTTTACAGCCCTCACAATATTTCCCGTCCTCGCCACTCATACAGGTTGATGGCCTAAGAAAATAGCCATACCACACCCGATTTAAAGGATAATCAAAATCTAATGGCACTCTTTTTAATTCTCTTCCCATATCTTTTTCTCCTGACATAAATATTAATTTAGTTAAATAGTGTCATTTGTTTCTGCGGTGCAAAATTCATCCACAAAACTTCCCGTTTCTTACTACAGACCTGAGAATAGCAAGTAGTCTCTTCTCTATGCCACCCTTCCAACTTCCTGCAATACAATTCCGAATCGTAGCCACTTATCAAAACATAACCCTTATGCAACAATGCTGTATCAAGCAATTCCTCCTGGTCATCGTCCTCAAGCTCGTAACGGTATTGTTTTCCGTGTCTGGTACCGAGGACATAAGGCGGGTCTAAATATATCAATACTTTTTCATGGTTAAACCGTCTCATCAGTTCTGCGGCCGGTCGGTTTTCTATCTGTACTCCCCGCAACCGTTCCGCTGCCTGAATGATTTTATCCGGAAGGTTGCACCAATCCTGTGAAGCATAAGCCCGTTCCCGGCCTTGCACATCATTTTTCCATCCAACCTTTTCCCCAGTTGTCCTGAACCCATGCCCCATATTCAGCCGTACATAAAAATTAAGTGCCTTTTCAAAAGAATCCTCTGGTACCGTTTTAAATGCTTCATCATAAGTTTGACGCGCATAAGGAGTATAGTAAATCGCTCTGGCCAGACGTTCCGGATCTTTGCGTATCCACTCAAATAAATTGACCACATTCTCGTCCAAATCATTCACAGTCTCAATATTGGAACGCACTTTGTTGAATAAGACCGCACCGCTACCGAAAAACGGTTCAAGATAAGAGTGGTGTTCTGGAAAGAAGTCTATGATCCATTTTGCGATACTCCACTTGCTTCCTGGATATTTCATTATTGCTTTCATATGATTTAGGTTCCGCATACGCTCTCCCGGCCGGGGAGCGGCTCCTTTCTGTTATTCAGTTAAATGGCAATTTTCGATATCAAACATATCCTCTAAATCCCGGTAAAAGCAGTACTCTGGATAACGAATTTTGATTGCTTCCCAAAAATATCTTGCATAGCCGCAACAAAATAAATCTTCCACGGTATAACTCCTACATTCTTTTAGCTGATCATCAATATTTTCATAATCATTTACGCTTGGTGTTCCATTACAATATAAGTTGAATGCCATACGAACAATCTTTGCGCTGCCACTGGTAATCCATCCTTTATGCAGACACTTTGTTTTCACATATCCTGTCTTAAAATCATAAATCTGGTTGACTGCCTCCCTTGTATCATTGTCAATTCCTAAGCAATATACCAACGCCTTATGGTATACATCCTGATATCTGCACTTTGCCAAATATTCCAAATAGAAATTTTCGTGTTCCTCATTTTTAAAAGTTATTGTGCTTGTTTCTTTTTGCATTTTATTCATATCCTTTCTTCACAAAATTATTATTTGCCTACTGTATCCATGCTTCCTGTGGCATGTTCCACACCAGCTTATTAAACTCTTTTGTACCTGGCTTCCAGTCATAAAACTTTTCTTCGGCGGCCTTTTCGTATGTTTCTTCTATCTGCTTCACCATCTGTAAATATCCAGTATTTTCATCCCGAAGAATGTCCAGTGCCGCTTTCAAACAGTCATACCTATGACGGATTCCGATATATGCCTGATAGATTTTAAAGCAATGACGCGCATTCTGAATTAACTGGTCCTTGGTCATCTGTTTTAGTTTCTTTGCACTTTCGTCTTCGGCATAGCAATCCATGCCATCTATACCAAAATAATCCTGTTCGTATGAATCCCATCCGAGCAGGCCCCCGCATGCTCCCCCTGCACCCATCGCCACAAAGAAGATGTCGAAGCATTCCGGGATATAATTCCATTCGTCATATAAATCTTCTCGCATCTGCTCGCACTCAGCACACAAGTCTCCAAATAGCATCTTAAATTCATACGCTTCTTCTTCGTCGCCATCCAAGGCATTGATTAAAGTATCATCATCACCTTCCCAATACCATTTCACGTCATCACAGGCACCGCTGATTTCGCATAACTCTTCTTTTATTGCATCAAGATTAAGGTCTTTTACGATAGCCTTTCGATAACGCAGCTGTCTTGCTTTATTCCTCTTTGTTTCGCTTGCATCAACCATTTTTCTTTTCTCCTTAATTCAGCTTTGCAATTTCTGCATACGTGACGGTCCGACGGGGCAGGGCTTCTTTCTTTCCCCGGGGCAGCACTTCGACGATGTGCGGATATTTTTTGACCACTTTCGCCTTCTCCGTTTCCCTCACGACATGTACTCGCTTGCCGGTTTCCACGAATGTCTCTTTTTCGATTTTGATTGTTTGTCCTATCTTTAGCTTTCGCCGAAGGTTCTTTATGTCTTTTACGTTCATGCTATCTTTCCACCTTTATAATTTTTACTGTGTGCCGGGCCAGTAGCTGATCCAGGCGTTTCCATTGTTCCAGGTTTTTAATCTCTCTCCCCTTGGCCCTTCGCCAGCCGTTCCGCTTCCATTCCTGGAGCCAGCCAAGGCGGATGGCGCTTACCATGTGATCTGACTCCGTGTAGATATCTAACATGCAGGGGCGGTTGAGCGCTTCCAGGGCATCTATCAGGGCCTGAATGATGTTGCTGTTTGCGCTGGCGGTCCTGGTGGCGGTTATCCACTTAGTGTGCTGCTTTTGGTTCTTGTCTAAAACACCCAGCAAAGCCGAGTAAGTACTGGGGGTTGCGCTGATTGTTATATCCACTTTGTACACCTTATCCACCTCCTTCCGGCCAGTCAGCCTTGTAATCCCAGTCGGCATCAGTGGGGTTTAGTTTGACCATCGTGTAGCGTTGGTACGGATAGCCCAACTTATCAAATCCGTTATACAGGCTATCCGGTACTATGTAATAGCCCCGCCTTGATACCGGCTCTTGTTTCCATGACTTTGCTTTGCACAACCGTGTCTTTGGTTTTGGGTTGATCAGGTTCCGGCTACAGGAATAGCGCTGCCGGAATGGGGCATCGGATTCGCGGAAGGTGGTTTCCGTTTCCTTGATCAGATACTCGGCCAGGTTCTGGTATTCTCCATCATCATACAGGGGAACTAATTGGAGGTGGCCGTTTTCCTTCCAGAGTTTCCGGATCAGGTCAACCGTTGTTACTTTTCCATCGTTGCATTGATTGACAATCAGGTGGTGATGAATGGACTTCTTTTTGTATTCGGTGACGAGTATGTACTTGAACGTCCACCCTCTCCGGCGAAATCCATCCCGAAGCTTGTCCATCAATTTCCCGATTCGATTCTGGGCCTCTTCCGGATCCGGTCGGCACTCCCTTTTGTATGTCAGGACTATGTGCCAATCTCCGGGGCGGAAGTTGGCGTTGATTTTTCGGGCCAGCTTTCGGGCAGCCTGACGCATATTCGCCTCTCGCATCTCTTCCGGTGTTTTCTTTCTCGGCTGTCCTCTGGGGACCCCTTTCCTGCACCCTCTCGGAATGCACTTTATAATTTCTATCGTTGCTCCTGCTTTATACTCTATCTGCTTATACTTGTGCATCATATATCCCTCTAAAGTTAATCCTTTTATCGAGTTGGAAAAACCGGCTCAAAGCCGCGTAAATGCTTGACTTTTCCGTCTGCACAGAGTATAATTTAAGTGTGATCTTTTTATACTTGTGCATAAGGCTCCTACATTATTTGGCGTAATGTAGGAGCCACTTTTTTTGTTGTCAATGTACCTCTCATGCGGTTACCGGCTCTCTGGCTTCCCGGACCTCGGCAGGTGTCATGCTCCGCTGCTTTGCAGATGCCTCTTCGCTGATTTCATCCCGACAGGTGTCACAGAGACGGCCTTCGCCCGGATCGAGATAGTGTCCGCACCGTGCGCAGGTGTTCCAGTACCTCATCTGTTTATACGCCATCGTCCACCTCCAGTTCATCTTCCAGCGTAATTTTGCCTTTTCTGTAGACCACATAGGCCGTGTCGCCATTCTTGTCTGTAATCTTCGCGATTCCGCCACTCATAGGCTCTACCGTCAGGGCGTCCAACACAAAATTATTTTCCAGCCATTCCATGATTTTAAGATTAATGTACGCAGCTATGGTCTTGGCTCCCTTAATTGCCATCTTTTTCCTCCTCCTGTTCTCTTCTTAATTTTCTGATGCCGGCATGCAGGGCATCTCTAATAGTGCTTTCTATTGTCCAATCTGGTTCGCCTTCCTCTTGGCAGTATTCGTTCATGTTCTCCATTTCTTTTTCCAATGCTTCTATCTCTAGACTGCTAAGGCACATTGAGAATTTGGTACCATTAAACTCCATTTTGATTTCGTGACGCTGTTCCATATTGATACCTCCTGTTATGCGGCGGCAGCGTCAATATGCTGCCGGATTTCTTGGTACAGGGCGTCATATTCTGGCTTGGTGATGGCGTTGGTCAGGCGCAGGCCGTTGAGATAACCCAACCACATCATGCCTATGTAGTCCCGTTCCTGATCGGATGGGGCTTCGTTGATTAGTTGTTTCTGTTTCTGGATCCATGCTCTTAGTTGCTTGTCCTTGCTCATGGACTTGTCCTCCTCTCTTGTAACCCCGGCTGTATTTCTCGGCATAGCTCCGGCATGGATAACCCCGGCTCTGCTCCATGCACCAGCGCTGGCGGCGGCAGGAGCCGCATGTTACCCTTTCCATACGTATCCCGTGTCCTGCCATAATTTCAACGGGGATATGTAGAAGCTTCTGTTCTTATCATTCTTTTTGCAACTTCCGATCGGCAGCCACCCGGCCTCTATTCCCTCGCGGATCCAGTATGGGTTTTTGCCGTATACCTTGGCTGCTACTTCCACCGGTACCCCGCCGATACCAAACTCGGGGTAGGGTTGCGCAGATGTTAAAAGGATCCGCACAACATGCTCGGCAATTTGCTGGGCATCGTGTAGTTCTTGTACGGTTTCTTGCATTTCGTTGTTCTCCTTTCTATTGCTATTTTCTTCCAATTCTCCTATAATTCAGGTACGGGCGTTGCAGCGCCAAGCACGAAAGAAAGGAGATGGAATCATGATTAAGGATAATTCTAAAAAAATAATCCAATACCTATTAGATCAAGCCATATCATGTGGCGATCTTGAAGCGTTGTTTTTAGTTCAATACGATACTTTGGCGAAAGAACTTTGTTTGGAAAACGAAAAACTTTGCCGAGTCTGTTGCCAATACCTTAACCGCCTTGGCTATATCAACATTATCGACAATGATGGCGTCAGGTTGGCAAGACTTACTCCAAAGGGAATTGATTTTTTGGAATCTAACCATTAAATATGTGCGATTCATCAAGTAGTATTTTTGCAATCTCTGGCAGAGCCGCAATCTCTGCTGGAGATGCATCTTCATCACTTGATACTCTGTCTATAAACTTCAAAAGCTTTTCTACCATGTTTTCTTTCTGTTCTTTGGTCATCCTCGTTCACCCTCCTTTCTCTGCTTTGCTGTTTGCAAATAAGCTGTCGAAAAAAATAGTTTTCGCGGTAGTCCGTTACTATCTATCGCAAAAGGATGTTTCCCATTCTTCACCTAACACATCAACAATAAAAGCCTTTGTCTTGACAGGGTCTGCTTTGATTTCGTCTAAAATCACAGCGATTGCTTCATCTCTTGATAACTTGTGAGCCTCTTGTCTGACGGGAGACTTTTTATTTTGATTGTCCATCTTCTCTCGCCCTCATTTCTCCTCTTGGTTTTTTGCAAATGTTTTCATTGCTATTTTCTTCCACTTCTCCTATAATTTGGATACAGGCACTGGCATGCCGAGTACAAAAGAAAGGAAAGTTTTGTTATGTATTGCGAATTAGTTAGTAAAGTAACATTGCACTGCTCATCATGTGATACAACAATATGCTTTAATATCCATTCAGGTGATGACGAGATACAAAGCCTATATGCCGCTTGCGACAATCTTCAATGCCCAAAGTGTAAGAACTTTATGGAGAACAATTCCCGCGATATGCTGGAGAAGATAATCGCTTATAACTTGGCTGCTTCCCAGATGATACGTATGGCAAAGGCGACTGAATCCGAATTAGACTAAGCTTATGTGCGACTCTGGCTTGAACTAGTTTGCTTAGTTTCAGCCAGAGTTAAAACTTCTCCATCCTCTCTCGCCCTCCTTTCTCTTCTTGATTTTTTGCAAATGTTTTCATTGCTATTTCCTTCCATTCCTCCTATAATTTAGGTACCGGCGTTACAGCGCCGAGTACGAAAGAAAGGAGCAATATTATGTCAACTGTTAACTGCATTTCTTGCAGTAAACCTATAGCTGACAATGATAAATATTGTACTTCATGTGGGACGCATCGCCCTTTGCCTGGTGATAATTCATGCATTAACCCAGCATGTCCGCGCTACAAAATCCCTGTGAAGAATGATGTTTCTTATTGTGGCGACTGCGGCAAGCCTACCAGAATAGGTGTCCAAATCGAAAAAATGGTTTAACTTTGTTTCGGCACTGGAATTTATCTGGTGCCGATTTTTTTGCCGCATTTAGCGCAGTAATGATCATGTGGATCTCTTACTCTGCCACAGTTAGGGCACATGGAATGCTCTTTAAAATGCTCTGATTTGGTGTCTTCTAAAGCATCCTTGTAAGATTCCTTAATTTCTTTTCCGCACTTACCACAATAATTAACCTGTGTTCCATCTGCTTCATGGGCTTTCATCTCTTCTCTGGTGTATAATGCCCTTCCGCAATGTGGACACGTAAAATAAATATCACTCGTTTTGGTCATCCTCTCTCATCCTCCTTTCTCTTCTTGATTTTTTGCAAATGTTTTCATTGACAATCTCGCTTGTTCGTAGTATAGTATTTTCATCGAACAAATGTTTGGTCATTCCTTTTTGAATAGCTCACACAATGGAACATCTGGGAAAAATTCTTTTTGTACCGTCTCTGCTTCTTCAATGGAAAAGGAACCTTTTTTCAATTTATAGGACACTGCATTTCTATGAAGTCCTAATAAACTTGCAACCGACTGCTTTGTGATACTGCGTTTTGCCATTTCCCCAACTAAATATGGATAAGACATTTGTTTCACCTCCTTTTTTGATATACTCAAATGCGTATTTTGTAATTCGGATTATACACGCAATTGAGTTTGCTGTCAATAGCTTTTTACGCATTTGCACATTTTTTTTATTTACTTTTTCACGCCAATATGTTATCATCAATTTATAAAAGGTGGTGAATATTATGGGAATTGGCTTGAAATTAGATAGTTTAATGAAGCAAAGAGGTACCAATGCGAATGAATTGGCTCAAAAACTGGGAATAGCCCCTACTACTATCTATTCAATGATAAAAAGGGATAGCAAAAAGGCGGATATTGAAGTACTAATACGATTATCCAGAGAATTGGGCGTAGAACCCGAGTATTTTTGTGATGATTCCATTCCGTTAAAAGAGCCAACGTATGAGGACACAAAAAAACTCATCGCTCGTAATGGTAAAGCTTTATCTACTGACCAGCGCATGGAGTTAATCAAACTTTTGTCCGAAATAAAATAAAAGTAGATATTAAGCATGGATATAAGAATAAAGAGAACCGACTTGATGGATTGCATCCTGTCGGCATACGTTGAATGCAATATACAAGCCTTTCCTGTAGATTGCTTTTCTATTATCACGCATTATGGTTTTAGAATATTCAGTTATGCAGAATTAAAGAAACAGAATCCGCGACTTCACGAGCTGGCTTCTTCTTATTCTAGGGATTCATTTACTTTTGAAGGTATAGTGGCCTACAATGAAAAACATTCTGCATGCCGCATTTCTTTCTCACTCATGCATGAACTGGGGCATTTTATTCTAGGACATACAGATGATAGTTTAGTGAACGAGGATGAGGCAGATGAGTTTGCAAGCCATTTCCTCGCACCACGAATCCTAATACATAAATATAATTGCAGGAACGCAGACCAGATACATGATACCTTTGGGTTGTCCTATGCAGCATCTAATCGGGCGCTGACGTCATATCGGGAATGGTACAGAAATGTTTCTTACAGAACGCCCAGACAACCATCCGAGCCTGAACTGCAACTGGAAAGGATTTTCTTTCCTGAAAAGAAGGAATTTATCTGCCAACCAGATGATGATCCTGAAGACTCTGAATTCGATTTGGTCGATAAGTACAATTACATATTGCGTGTTCTGAAAGCCGGACTTGATGTCCCGGCGGAATTTAAAAAGGATGTGCAGCGATATCGCCGAATGGGATTAATTTAGAAAAAATGTGATCAAACAGCCTTTGGCTTTTAATAGCAAAAAACCGTCCCTGCTGCAAACAGGAACGGCTTTCACATAGATTTCTCTTGCCAGAATGCTCTGGAAGATATAACCTAACCAATCAATTAGAATTATATCATTTCTGGAGCAACCTGGCAAGGGTCGTATTTTTTATGCCCAGAAAGGATGATCGACATGGCAAAAGCAAAACACATGAGACTGCCAAACGGCTTTGGCTCAATCTCGTATCTTGGGAAGAACCGCCGGAACCCGTACCTGGTCCGCAAGACAATCGGAAAGGATGAATTTGGAAAGCCAATATTAAAACCAATTCAGCCGAAAAGTTGTTTCAAGACCTACAATGATGCATACGCTGCCTTGTTAGAGTACAACAAATGCCCCTATACCGCGGTCATGGACACCACCATAGCCGAGGCCTATGATAAGTGGTCTACTGACTATTTCGCGCGCAAAAATCTTTCTGAATCACGGCGCAAGCAAATAGCCCACGCCTACAACACGTTAGCCGTTATTCATGGCCGGAAAATGATATCTTTCAATACAATGGAACTGGAAGATATCATCGGACAATCAGCCAAGTCACAGCACATCCAGGGTGATGTTCGCGCCCTGCTTGTTAAACTTTTTGACTGGGGTGAAAAGTACGAAGTGGTGGAGAAAAATTATGCACGATTGACCGCAACGATTTCGCGGCCAGCTGCTACAATACAGCGGGCCGTATTTACCGCAGGCGAAGTGGCGGCCCTGTGGAAGGACTATCAGGGCATGGAGTATGCCGACATGGTATTGTTTGGATTATATACCGGTATGCGCCCAGGGGAGATATGCAATATTGATTGCGCAAATATCAATCTGGAGCAACGCTATTTTACTGGCGGAATGAAAACCGCTGCCGGCCGGAATCGACTTATCCCGATCCACGATGCTATCTATGATATTGTTAAGCGGCGAATGGGTGAAGGGAAGTTATTCAAGTCCCCAGACGGAAAAGATGTAGGCGATCGCCAATACAAGTATCGGTTCAAGCTGGTCATGGATCGTTCTGGCATGGTACATCTTCCACACGACACCCGACACACGTTCGTAACTCAGGCTAAGCAACGTGAAGTGAATGACTTTTGCCTGAAACTAATTGTTGGGCATGAGATCAATGACATAACGGAGAAGGTATATACTCACCGCGAACCAGAAGAACTGCTAAGAGAAATAAATAAAATATCGTATTAGTTGCAATTACGTTGCAAGTATGTTGCAAATGATTTTGTTTTGATGGAATTTCACCGAGTTTACCGAGTGTAAAAACCCGCATATTTGCGTCATTTATGAGATTTTTGATTCTAAAAATTAGGGAATATCGCTTCGAAGTGCAAGGTATTAACCAGATGGCAAATCTGAACCCCATAACGGATCGTCATTGCCGTTGAAAAATGTCCCCTGTCAGAAATCAGGGAGTACAACGAATCTCCTTCCAGAAATTCTTCAA
>Ga0153953_1000305_pt1 | contig 16857 bp, 15 predicted proteins | sample TSNJ037MetaG_FD_104718 | JGI IMG/M metagenome (GOLD analysis project Ga0153953, IMG submission 104718) | Attine ant fungus gardens microbial communities from New Jersey, USA - TSNJ037 MetaG | ecosystem: Host-associated > Fungi > Mycelium > Unclassified | place: USA: New Jersey, Wharton State...
ATTGTGGGCAGCGGCACGGAGGACTTCGGCACATGGAGCTATACCGAGGCCGGAACCTATTATTACACGGTTTCAGAAGTCAACAATGGCGAGAGCGGCTATACCTATGACACCACGGTCTATACCATCACGGACAGCGTGAAGGACGAAAACGGCCAGCTTGTATTGTCCCGCACGGTCACAAACGCCTCCCATAAGCAGGTGGACGCCTTTGCCTTTATCAATCAATACGCCGCCACGCGAAGCGGAAGCGTAGGAGGTACGAACGGGCCGAAGACAGGCGACGATGCCATGACCGGGGTATACCAGGCGATGCTGGGCATAAGCGGCCTTACGCTGATGGCCTGCCTGTTCTATCTGCTCTTAGAGGGCAGGCGCAAAAAGAAAGCAGATCTCAGTATATAAGAGAAAGGCCGCAATTGTACCGCTGACGCGGCGCAATGTGCGGCCTTTTTTATGGGAAGGACGGTGTCGCGCATGAAGCGAAGAAGGAAACGTACTATCATATGGCTCATTCTCATCCTTGCGCTGTGCGTGATGGCGTTCTCCGGCTACAAGCTGTGGGAAACCGGACAGGTTTACGCCGAGGGCGACCGGAATTATAAGGAACTGACCGCACTGGTGCGAAGCGTACCCCCTGTTTCCCCTGCCAGTTCACAACAGCCCACCGCCAGCCCACAGGAACAGGAGCCGCTGGTGGAGATACCGGAGTTATCCATAGACTTTGCGGCGCTTATGGCGGTCAATGCGGATGCCGTGGCGTGGCTGTACGGGCCGGATACCGTGATCGACTATCCCGTGATGCGGGCGTCGGATTACGACTGGTATCTGCACCATCTCCCGGACGGCACCTACAACGCCAACGGAACGCTGTTTTTGGACTATAACAACCCGTCCGATCTCTCCGGCAGGCTGAACATCATCTACGGCCACCACATGAAATCCGGCAGGATGTTCGGCTCTCTGGCGGAGTACAAGCGGCAGGCATATTTTGATGAACATCCGTACCTGTACCTCTATATCGCCGATAACGACAATTACCGGATAGACCTTCTATATGGCTGCGTGGTGGGTGCTGGAGAATGGCGGGACCGGGCGTTTATGTACGAAGCTAACCTGACGCCGCTGCTGTCTTATGCCGCTCATAATACCACTTTTGAGAGCGGCGCCATCTATACGGTGGATGACCGGTTTGTCGTACTCTCCACCTGCTCTTACGAGTTTGACGACGCGCGTTATGTGGTGATCGGCGTACTAAGGCCGGAGTACGGCGGCGATACGTAAGCCCCATGACCCGGCGTCCGGTAACCCATGCTGGGAAAGCGCGGCGCGGGCTTAACATCTCACACGAATGGAGTGATCAGATCATGAAACAGACAAGCCTTAACGGTAAGACCTTTGGTCACTGGAAGATCCGGAATGACTATATCTGTGAAAATAACAAGAGGAAATGGCTGTGCGAGTGCCGGTGCGGAACCGTGCGGTACGTGAACGAGCATAACCTGTTATCCGGTAAATCTAAAAGCTGTGGCTGCCTGTCGGCGGAGCTTTCAAAGGAGCGGATCAAAGACCTGACCGGGCAGAAGTTTGGGTGGCTGAAAGTTATAAAACGTGCGCCGGAAAAACAGCACGGGCGGGTGAGCTGGGTCTGTGAATGTAAATGCGGGAATACGTGTATGGTGACGGGGCATGAGCTGCAGCAGAAAAAAACAAGAAGCTGCGGCTGCTTAAAAAAGGAGCATACCACGGCGGTGGATCTGACGGACCGGACCTTTGGCCGCCTTACGGCTCTGTACCCCACCGGAGAACGGGATTATAAGGGATCCATCGTCTGGCACTGCACTTGCTCCTGCGGCGGGGAGATCGACGTGACGCAAGACCGCCTGATGAGTAAGAACACCAAAAGCTGCGGCTGCTTAAAAAAAGAAGCGCAGGCAAATCTGCCCGGCACGCTGCACCATATGGATGGGACCTGTGTTGAATTTTTAAAGCGCAGACAGCGCAGCGACAACACCAGCGGCCACACCGGGGTATACCGGCTAAAAAACGGCAGATGCCGCGCGGTCATCGGCTTCAAGGGCAGACGGCTCCATTTAGGCAACTATGACACCTTTGAGGAAGCGGTCAAGGTGCGGGAGCACGCAAAGGATGCCCTGCACAACACCTTTATTGAGCAGTATGATCAATGGCAGGCAGGGGCCAGCCGTATCAGGAAAAAGGAAACACCGAAACATCCGGCGCTGTTATCCGGATAGCCGAAAATATAGAGAGGCTGGCAAAGGATCGGACGTTTGGCGGTTTATGGGAGGTCAAATATGGATAATTTCGTAATCTTTACGTCTCAGGAGCTGGGTTATGACCGGGACGAGGTGTCTGCCTATATTGCCCGGATCCATCGGGAATATGAAGAAGTGGCAGCCAAATATGAGGCTCTCTTAAAGGCGCATGAACGGCTGGATAAGAAATATCAGACGTTATCAGAGAAAAGAAAGTCATGATCAAAAGACCGGGAACGCATAAGACGCTCCAACGGTGATGCTGGAAATTTGAGGGGAGCTATGAGTGCCGGCAGCTGATCTTGGCATGAATACAGCCTTGATATGTCCTCTGCCTCGCTTTTGGTTTCCCCGGTTTTTCTTCGGGTGCGGCAGGATCCATACAAGTCTCTCCCTTTAGCAGGGCGCAAACAGAACAGCCGGTCTCGTGGCTTTAAGACCGGCTGCCCCTGTTTTAATGTGTTATTGGTCTTTTCGGAGTTCCCGAACAAGACAGCGCATGGTATTCGTCACAATGCGCTGTTCGCATTCCGTACAGGACAAAAATTCGCTGATAAACTGTTCCTGCTCTATCGAACGGTCAATGGCAGCATCTTTAAAAAATAGATCAGATGGGATGTTCAAAACTTGAATCAGCCTATAAAAAACGTCAAGTGTCGGATTCCGATGCTCGTTTTCAATTGCAATGATCGTGCGAAGGGAAACCTCTACTTCCTCCGCAAGCGCCGTCTGGGTAAGCCTCTTACTCTCTCGCGCTTTTCGTATAATCGCACCTATGCGCTTCATCTCTATATGCATAATATTGCACCTCGATTTTAGTCTATCGCAAAGAAGGTGAAATTATAATGACTATGACAGTCACAATGATATGCAATATTTTACACATTTATAAATAGACAAATGAATAGCCGGGCAAAGTCAAATAAAAAATAGACTGCTTTGGTCGGCTGTTGTGGCCTGCGTACCGTGCAATGAACAGCATTTCCCAAGTCGTCTGGAAGGAGTTCTGGGATGCTGCATTTTTTACATTCAATATAGGACTGCCCATAACCGGCGGTCTTTGCATATTCGGATTATTATACATAAAAAGTAACCTCTTTAAAAAAGCCCGTTACTCTGTCTGGGCTGGCTGCGGTCTTCAATATGAAACGCACGTCACCATAATATGGAAATTAGCATCATCAAATAAGAAATACCCATGCGCCTTATGGAAGGAACTCCATAAAGGCGCATTTTTTAATTACACGTTTTTACGGCCGTGGCATAGTGTCGGCTGCCGTTCGCCGCCTCTCCCATCTGGATTCTCAAAAAAATTCAGATGGGAGGAAACAAAATGTCAAAACGAAAATACCGTCCTGATTACGGGAAGCTCTATCCCGGTCTTCACCTAAGCGACGCCATTCTGGAGATACTGAAAAAAAGTGACCGTAAGATGGAGTACATGGAATACGACCTGAAGGCGGAGCGGCCCATAAAGGATAAGAACGGCAAAATTGTCGGGATGCTGCCCGGCAGGGAGGATTCCTTTGAGCGGCTGCTGGAGACAGACGCACAGTTTATATCGGAGGAGCTATCGCCTGAACAGCTTTTGGAGAAACGGCTGGAAGCGGACAAGCTTTACCGCTGCCTCAAACTGCTGGATGAGGATGAACGCGCATTGATCCACGCCCTGTTTTTCGACGGCCTTACGGAACAGGAGTATGCTGCCAAAACGGGCAGAAAACAACAAAGTATCAACGAGCGTAAGCTTCGGATATTGAATAAGCTGAAAAAATTACTACAAAAATGATTGATTACCCTGTTAAGCGCCTTTCCTGGCGGGGAAATAAGTGAGGGGATATAACACGTTTCCCCATAGTACCTTGACAAACACCCCATATTAGCACAACCAGAGCGGGGTCATATCGGTGCACCGGGTAACATTACCCTCCGCAACGCGCGCCACGACCGCCCAGCCCTTCGGGGCTGAGTGCGAGCGCCGGGCGTTCCTTCTTAAGAACGTCACGACAAAGCCGCGGAGGCCATAATGATACTTCCTTGCGGCCCGCCATAAACAGAGCGGGAGAAGCGTCGCCTTGGCTGGAACAGGCCATCGGGAGCTTCTATGCGCGGCATAGCCGTGGCCTGTGTGTACGTTGAATAGAAATAATATAAATCAGAATCTATTACCTGCGGTTTGACAGCAGGACTATTACGCCGGAGGTTATGCACTCCGGCGTACCATCGTACTGTCAAGCCGCTTTGAAAGGAGGTGCCGTTCTGGAGTTAAATATACAAACCGGCGTGACATCTGGTTCCTGCATGGATGCAACGCCTGGGGATAAGGATTCTTCTGAAAGGCTCCTGGAAATTTTAATACATATCTTCGAGAGGCTATTGCCGATGCATGGCTACACCTGCCGCACGGAGCAGACGGGGCTTGCCGCCCATATCCTTCAGGCGTTTTGCCGCCGTGCGGTTTCGCTGTCGGAGGCCGGTGTCGGGATCGGCAAGACCCACGCCTACCTGATTGCCGCCGTCCTTGTGAAGCGCGGGCACATCAATGATTTCTGGATCAGCGGCAAATATCCCGGAATGGGATTTGCGGGCGCCATGCCTGTTGTGGCGGCAACCTCCGGCATCGCGCTGCAGAGAGCCATCGCCAAGGACTACATACCCGAAATATCCCGTATCCTGATGGGGAGCGGCATTATCACCCGGCCACTCTCCTGCGTCATCCGTAAGGGCAAGGAGCATTATGTCTGCGACCGGCGGCTTTTGGTTTTCTTCCAGAAGGATGCCGGCGTGAAGGAAAAACAGCTTCTTGAACCGCTGATAAACGGCAAAGGCGGCATTGATCTTGGGGAGATGGATTCTCTCACGCCTTACATCAAACGGCGGATCAACGCCGCCAATTGCAGCAGCAACTGCGGGCGGCGCGATGCATGCCGTTATATGCGCTTTTTAAAGGACGCGAAATCCGATAAATATGACTTTCAGGTCTGTAACCACAACTACCTGCTGGCTGATGTTCTGCGCCGGGCAAAGGGCCAGCGCCCGCTGATCCCTAACTATCAGGCCGTTGTAATCGATGAGGCGCACAAGTTTCCCCAGGCCGCCCGGCAGATGTATGGGATAGTGCTCTCCAGCCTTACCCTGTCAGGGATAGCGAAAACCATCCGCAGCTTTGTGTTCCGGCCAGGTCAGAGCACGGCGGAGCTCTGTCTGGATGCGGACAAGCTGGACGGCCAGGCGGAGCGGCTGTTCCGGGTGCTGGAGGAGAACATACCTGACAGCGCATATCACGAAGAGGCCGAGCGGTTCAAGACCGGGATTGACAGCACTGCTCAGCGGCATCTGCAAAATATCCGGGCGATCATCGGCCGCTTGACGACAGGGCTGGAGGAGCGGCAGGTCCTGCGAAAATACGAGCGCCTTTACGCTCACACCCTGTGGAAGCTTAAGAATGCCAAAGAACAGGTTTCTGCTTTTGAGAGACATGGCGACCTCGTCTACTGGCTGGAAAAGCCGGAGGGCCTTTACTCACTGGATCGGGACGGTCCGGACGAGGCCCTGCTCTGTGCCATCCCCAAGCAGCTGGGCGAGCTGCTCCACGCTGATTTATGGAGCAAGGGCATTCCCGCTGTCCTCACATCCGGCACATTATCAGCGTCCGGGGACTTCACCCACATCAAGCCGGGGCTTGGGCTTAATAGGCTGCCGGAACGCATGCTGATGGAGACCAGCAGGCCGTCGCCCTTTCACTATAAAGAAAACGCCCTGCTTTATATCAGCAGGACGGTTCCATTCCCTGATAATCGCAATGCCCGCTACACCCGGGCAGTGACGGACGAGATGGAACGCCTCATCCTGGCGGCACACGGGCACACGGCGGCGCTGTTCACGTCCTACCGCCTGATGGAGCTGGTATTTGACGCATTGAAAGCGCGGGATCTGCCTTTCCCGCTGTTTAAGCTGGGCCGGGGCGGGATGAACGCCATTGAACGGTTTCGTAAAAGCGGGAATGGCGTGCTGTTCGCCGCCGGGAGCATGTGGGAGGGCGTCGACCTTCCCGGCGATATCCTCTCCCTGCTTGTGATCATCAAGCTGCCCTTCGCCGTGCCGGATCCGGTCAGCGAGCATGAACAGATGCGGTACGGCAGCATGGACAAATACAAGAACGCTGTCATTGTGCCGGAGATGCTCGTTAAGCTCAAGCAGGGCTTTGGGCGGCTGATCCGCTCCGAGGCCGACACCGGCGTCTGCGCCCTGCTGGACTCGCGCGTCCGGGAGGATGGGGCTTATCGTGACAGGGTGCTGAAAGCACTGCCCGACTGCCGTGTCACATCAAATATGGAAACCGTAAGGAACTTTATATTGGCAAAGAAGCCGCCTGCGTATTTCGATTAACAATTGGATTTTTCTTCAGGAAGGAGATGGATGTATTGATGGAAGACAGATATAAAGCCACGACTGAAAATAACACGGACTTTACCGGTCCGCCGCCTGAAGGCCTTATGGACATCCGGGATGTGTCGGTAGATAAAAGCCTGGATAAGGAGGAACGGATCGCAGAGTTTGTCCGGCAGATCAAAAACCCTTATTTATTCCGCTGCGGCAAGTTCACCGTGCGGGCCAGGTTTGCCGACAACGGCGTTTCATTAGAGGAATGCCTGCAGGGTATTTTAAGATAAAAAGATTCAATAAGGGGCTGCAATATTCCGCACGGCAAGTTATAATGGAGCCGGGAAAAGAAAAAGGCATGATAAACCTCATCACTCTTTACATTGCGGAGCAGTCCGACATTAAAGGAGTGATTTTTGTATGCAAATTTACCATGCGACCATGTACATCCGGCTGTCTTATACGGACGACCGGGGGAATGAAAGCGACAGCGTAGGCAACCAAAGAAAACTGATCGAGGATTTCGTCCGGCAAAACCCGGAAATTGAGATCGTGTCCGAGAAGATCGACGATGGGTACAGCGGCGTTATTTTTGACCGCCCCGCTTTTAACGAGATGATGCGGGATGTGGAAGACGGCAAGATCAACTGCGTCATCGTCAAAGACCTGTCTCGGCTGGGACGGGAATATATCGAGACCGGACGCTTCCTCCGCCGTGTTTTCCCAGCCTATGGCGTGCGGTTCATTGCCATCAACGACAATATTGATACCGCAAAGGATATGAACGGCGACGACCTGGCCGTTTCGGTGAAGAACATCATGAACGAGGCGTACAGCCGGGACATTTCCATCAAGACGCGCAGCTCGCTGGAAACCAAACGGAAAAACGGTGATTTCGTGGGAGCTTTTGCCGTTTACGGGTACCGGAAATCAGAAGAGAATAAAAACCGGCTGGTCATTGACGAATATGCCGCCGCTGTGGTGAAGGATATTTTCCGGATGCGTCTGGAGGGTGTCAGCGCCGCCAAGATTGCGGAGGGACTGAACCGGCAGGGGATCCTGTCCCCTATCGCCTATAAAAAGGAGCAGGGACTGCCCTATGCCAAAGGCGGGTATGCCGACAAGGAGAGCGCAAAGTGGTCGGCAACGACCATCATCCGCATTTTGAAGGATGAGACCTACACCGGCACGCTGATCCAGGGGAAAAAGGGCACGCCCAATTACAAAATGAAGCAGGTGCTTGAAAAACCCGAAGGGGAATGGCTGCGGGTGGAAAACGCCCATGACTGGATCATCCCCAGACACGATTTCGACCTTGTGAAACGGATCAAAAACCTGGACACCCGGACCGCGCCCGGCAGCGACCGGGTATACCTGTTTTCCGGCATCCTGATCTGCGGGTGCTGTGGGAGCCGGATGACGCGCAAGACCGTTCCGTATAAGGATAAGCAGTATTATTACTACTACTGCCCCTCCGGGAAGAAGCGCGGCTGCCATATGCCTGCCATCAAGGAAGCCGAACTGGCCGGATGCGCGCTGGGGATCGTGAAATCCCATATTGACAACGTGGCATCCCTTGAGGCTATGCTGAGCGGGATCGACCAGGATCGCCTGAACCGGGAGCAGGTGAAACGATATACCGGACGGATTGGGAGCAGCGAAAAGCGGTTGGAGCAGATCAACGGTTTCAAGGCCAGCCTGTACGAGAATCTTGTCGGCGGCGTCCTTTCAAAAGAAGAATTTTTAACGCTAAAGAACAAGTACAGCGACGAGGCCAGACAAGTGGGTGAGACAATCGCCAATTTGCAGCGGGATCTGGATGATGTGATGGAAAACCGGAGCGGCAAAAATCAGTGGATGGAGCATTTCAAACGCTTTTCCAGTATGGAAGGACTTGACCGCAAAGCCGTGATCCAGCTCATCCAAAGCATTTGTATCATTGACAAAAACAACATCGAGATCTCGTTCAATTACCAATCTGAATTTGACAAAGCCATGTCCATGCTGGCAGTCAAAGAAAGGAGGGCGGGCTGATCATGGCAAGAAAGAGCAGAAAGCATGCAGATGTCCAGACGGAAGCCGCATACCGTGCCGCCTTGTATGTCAGGACGGCATTCTACATACGCCTTTCCGTGGAGGACAACAAAAAGCACGGCTATTCCCTTGAAACGCAGCGCCTTATCCTGGAGGACTATGCTGCCCGGTATCCTGAGATGGAGATATGCGGGACTTACGTTGACAACGGCGCAACGGGTACGAACTTCGACCGGCCCGGTTTTAGGCAGATGCTGGCCGATATTGAGGCGGGCAAGATCAACTGCGTGATCGTCAAGGATCTCTCCCGGCTGGGCCGGAACGTGATCGACACGGGCTACTACATTGAGCGGTATTTCCCCGCCAATAAAGTACGCTTTATCTCAGTGAACGACAATTTTGACACCGACAATCCCGACAACATGTTCGGCGGCATCGTCCTGCCGCTGAAAAACATGATCAACGAGGCATATTCCATCGATATCGGCAAAAAAATCAAGGCGCAGGCGCGCCAGAGCATGCGTGACGGGGAGTATATCGGCGGACGGGCGCCGTATGGTTACAAAAAAGATCCCGCCAACTGCCACAAGCTGCTGGTGGATGAGGAAGCCGCTGCCGTCGTGCGGCAGATATTTGAGTGGGCTCATCACAAAGCAGGACTCAACGACATCGTGCGGCGGCTGAATGATGCGGGCATCTTGCCGCCCAGCAACTATAAACAGGCGCAGGGCCTTATCTCGCACGACAACCTGATCGGCAGCGGCAGGTGGCAGACCCGTACCGTCCAAAAGATCCTGGATTCGGAAATCTATACCGGCGACCTGGTGCAGGGAAAGACAAAGATCATTGACCACCGGCAGGTGAAGGCCGGAGCCGACAACCTGGTTGTGGTACATGGCACCCACGAGGCTATCATCAGCCGTGAAATGTTCGAGGCCGTAGCGTCGTACCGCCGTCAAGTAGCAAAGGACAGCAAAAAGAGCAGTCAAATACCCTATACGCCGAATATCTTCAAAGGCAGGATATTCTGTGGACAGTGCGGGATCAGCCTTCACCGGCAGCGAAACAGGGGCATTTACCACTACCGGTGTATTACACGAAACCGCGTCAGAAAAGATGCCTGCGTGGTGGTATCCATAAAGGAGCGGGACCTGACCGCCGCGGTATTGGAAATCCTGCGCAGACAGCTCGGTACACTTGTGGACCACTACCTGGAGCTCAGGAAAAACGGCGCGTTCCTTAAGGCGCGAAACAGCAGGATAACCGCGGAGATCCTGTCGCTGAAACAGGACCTGGAAAAAAACAGGCGCTTTTTACGGGGGCTGTATGAAAACCTGATACAAGGCACGCTGACAAACGAGGAATACTTCACGCTGAAGGCTGGTTATGAAGCAAAAATCTCCACTGACAGGGAGCGGGCCGCGGCGCTGGAGGCGGGGCTTTCAAAACTGGATTCTGAGCTTAAGCAGTATGACGATCTGGCGCGGGATGCGCAAACGCTAAAAGCCGGCTGCAGATTAACTGTTGATTTGGTTGAGAAGCTGGTGGAACGCATTGATGTGTTCCAGGACAAGCAGATCCGGGTTAAACCGCGGTTTCAAAATGAATTAGCAGGGCTTGAGGAGGTGCTGGGCGAATGCAAAAGTATGTAATTGCCTTGTATATCCGCTTGTCGCTGGAGGACTTCAAAACAGAGAGCTTAAGCATCCCCCATCAGCGGATGCTCCTGCGCTCCCATGCCGAAACGCTTCCCGACGCCGCTGATCCGGAAATACTGGAGTTTATTGACAACGGGTACAGTGGGGCCAATTTCGAACGGCCCGCCATGCAGGAGCTTTTAGAGCTGGTACGGTCAAACCGCATTGACTGCATCATGGTCAAGGATTTTTCCCGGTTTGGCCGCAACATCCTGGAAACCGGCTATTTTATCGAACAGGTCTTCCCCCTGTTCCGCACTCGGTTTATTTCCATCAACGATGATTTTGACACCATCCACTACAAGGGCGACACGGGTGGCATGGAGGTCGCTTTCAAGTATCTGATCAGCGAATATTACAGCCGCGACTTGTCCGTTAAATCCAAAAGCGCCAAGTATGTCAAAATGCGGCGGGGCGAATACCAGAGTAAAATCTGCCCGTATGGGTATAAGAAAGGTCCGGACGGCCGTATGGAGATCGATCCGGATGCCGCTGCGGTTGTCCGTTTGATCTTTGACATGGTGCTGGCGGGGAAAAACGCCGCGCAGACCGCAAAAGCCCTGTATGACAAAAAAATCCCCACGCCTGGGGAATATAAGGTCAGCAAGGGAGCAAAGAACCCTCATGACGTATCCCGGACAAACGGCGTGTGGCAAGGCTCTACCGTCCTGCGGATCTTAAGGGATGAACGGTATATCGGCACATACATTATGGGTAAGCGTGCCGTGACAGAGGTCGGCGGAAAAAAACTCAGGCTCAAAAATGAGGAGGAATGGTTCAGTATCCCGGATCATCACCCTGCAATCATCAACAAAAAAGATTTTGAACTGGCACAGTCAGGGCCCCGTAGTTTCAAGCTGCCGAATAGGAAAACGAGGGAATACCCTTTGCGTGGCAAGGTTTTTTGCGGCTGCTGCGGTCACGCCATGTCCCGCGCAAGCAGCAATCCCTTTTTTTACTGCCGCTATTCACAGGTGGATGAATCTTTCGATTGTCATGGGCTGCGGATCCGTGAGAAGGAATTGGAAGGGATTTTGTTTGAGACACTTGTGAAACAGGCGCAGGCGGTATTGGCGGTTGATAATGTATGCGGACTTTCTGACCTGGACTCCCAGCTCGTCCAGCAAGTGAAATGGGAAGGGCAGGTACAGCAGCTTCAGGATTGTAAGCGCGGTTTGTACGAACAATACCTGCTCCGGGAGATTGACCTTGAGGAATATAAGCGAAGGAAAACGGAATATGATGCCGACCTTGTCCATGTCAAGCAGATCTGCTCTGCGCTGACAGCCCAGACGCGGCAGGCCCAGAAAGAAAATGCCGAAAAGAAAAAGACGCTGGAGGCTGCTCGGAGCATCTCCAACGAAACCGGATTGACACAGACCCTCTCTGACCTGCTCATTGAACGTGTAAGTGTGCATCCCGGCAATGCCATCGAGGTATCATGGAAAATACGGGATTTTAGTGTGAAGGTGTAACTATATCCATGCGCTTTTGGCTTATATGGGAATGAACATTCACATAATAGATAGTTTGAATTTTGGCATAAAAAGGTATATAATTGACCTTGAGGAATATAAGCGAAGGAAAACGGAATGTGATGCCGACAGCCCAGATGCGGCAGGTCCAGAAAGAAAATGCCGAAAAGAACAAGACGATGGAGGCTGCACAGTGCATCTCCAACGAAACCGGATTGACACAGCCCCTCTCGGACCTGCTCATTGAACGTGTAAACGTGCATCCCGGCAATGCCATCGAGGTATCATGGAAAATAAGGGATTTTAGTGTGAAGGTGTAAATATATCCATGCGATTTTGGCTTATAAGGTGAATGAGCATTAATATAATAGATAGTTTGAATTTTGGCATAAAAAGGTATATAATGACTATAATGCAAAATTTATATAGAGTTACAAGGCATCTAGTTATAGCATTGTGAAGTTCGGCTAAGTGCCAATTTGGGTTATAATATGCAGAGCAATAGAAAAAGCAAAAAAATAGGTGGATATAATATGGGATTATTCAAAAACATCTTTGGGAAAAATAGCAGTAAGTCAGAGTTGACTGATAGCCCAAAATCGGAATTAAACCCACAAGAACTATTAATTGAAAGAGAACAAAATATCAATTTGACTGATTTTGTTTCAATAACGTTTGAAAGTGGACAAGTGGGTTCGGCTACTGGAAGTACCTACAAAGACTTTTATGTTTATGAGTGGTTTATTAAGGCTACAGGAGAAATTTTTTATGTTGGTAAAGGTCGAGGTGGTAGGTACACAGCGCATCATGAGCATGCTTATGTAGCTGAGAAAATCCGTGAAGTGTATGATACTGATGTCAGTCTTGTAGCAACAGATCTATCTGAGGATGAAGCCTTGGAGCTGGAAACAAAAGAAATGACTCGTATACTGAACGAAACAAGTGATAGACTCACCAATCGCTTCATCCCTTTTTTTACTGAACGAGATAATGGCTATGGCAAGAGTCGGAGCACTCCGCCATTTAAATTTGAAATAGCACCAATATTATACGTTTGTGAGAATGATGAATACTATTTTGGAATCAAAGGCAGACCGTTTGACAAAGTTGAGTACAAGAACTTGTCTAGCGTTGTATTTATCGACAAGGGTATCTCTAAAGAAATATTGGAAACTGTTTACGGTGGAAAATATGAGAGCTACCATAGCCAGGTGGTTTCGCTTCTTGAAGCTAATGGAAATAAAATTTTGAAATCTAAATATGCAAAATCCACATCTGCTTGGATATATAGTGGTGATGACGATGTTACAAACAATGACCTTGATGGGAGACAGGCAGAGGAACGTATTGCCAGGAAAATACCATCTTACCACCTAATTGACGTATGGAAGTTGTTAAAGGCTGAATATAGCGATGTTAATATCGAGGTATCAAAGCAAATAGAGATCCATCCTGTTAACAATCGTATTCTTCTTTCTCAGATCCGGAATCAGAATAATTGGGAAAAAGGGTTTGATGATGGATTTGAGTATTGGGAACAGGGGGATGCTGAAAGAAAAAAGGGAAATATCGAAGAAGCGATAGAACTGTTTGATGTGGCACGCTATAATGGATATTTTGCCCCTGTTCTTTATAATTCTTATGCTATGGGTTATCGTAAATTAAAAGATTTGGATAACGAAATAGATATCCTCTCGGAAGGAATTGAGCGATATCGTGCTACAGAAGAGGACAATGTCCAGATCATCATTAAGTTGGAGGAGCAGAGAAAAAAAGCTATCGCCAAATTACACAAAAGAAAGTGATTTGTATTCAGCATTGTACTTTTAAGATATCATCGAAAGATAATTAAGGAGGTTTCTATGGCTGTTCCATGTTTAAAAGCAGAAGATGTTGAAATAATTATACCTAATTGTAAAGTTTTGGGGAAAGCCATGTGTGGCGGTCAGAAAAAAGTATTTCCTTGTGAGATAAACGGGGAAAAGTTTGCATTAAAATTTATATTACTACGAAATCTGGCGGTAGATGATGAGACCGAAGAAGTCGATTTATCTGAATTTGAAGAAATACGGGCACGTGCTGAGAGAGAAATTTCTATTATGAAAAGTGTTTCTTCTCACAATGTAATCAAAATAGGGAATATAGATTTAACAGGAATAGAATACAATAATCAAAATATTCTATATTATTCCGAAGAGTGGATAGATGGTGAAGATATCTCTACCATTTTACGAAGAAACGTTACTATGTGTAATCTAGATGTTTTGCACTTGGGAATTGATATAGCTAAAGCAATTGATTACATATGGGAAACAAATAATGTACATCGAGACATTAAACCTCAAAATATAATGAAACGTGATTGTGATAACTCATTTGTTTTATTGGATTTAGGTATGGCCTTTGACTTAGATGATAAATCACTCACTAAAATGGGATTTGTTCCTGGTACGAAGATATACTTTTCACCAGAACAGTTAGATTGGAAAAGAAAAAGGGATATTGACTTTCGGTCAGATTTATTTAGCTTGGGAATGGTTATGTATCAAGCAATAACTGGCTGTCATCCATTTTATAAGGCAGGTATGTATGACAATGAATTGTTTAGTCGAATTATCGGAGATACACCAATTTCGCCACAAGCAATAAAGCAAGATATTTCTAAAAGCTTGAATGATGTTATAATGAGATTATTAAGTAAAGCTCCGAATGGAAGATATAGAAAATGCTCCTTCCTTATTAATCAATTACAAACGCTTCTTCATGAATTGGAGGTATAAATATGAGCCTATATGCACAACATGGGTACGGCAAGGCAGCAAAAATCGAAAAGGGAATAGAAAAAAAATTGCTTTCAGGAATTATACTCAGTCCAAAAGCTGAGAAGCCAGAAAAGATAATTGAATTTATTCAACAGTTAAAAAAAAGCCACGGTGAAATAGATATTCTGTTTGATCCACAATTTTATTTTTCAGCATTTTCAGGTGAACTCAGTGAAGGTAAACTTAATCAGTATCCATATTATATTTCGGGTATTACTAGAGCGAAACTTTCAGTGCCGAGTAATATTCATATGTATGCCGAAGAAGTCATTCGTTATCAGCAAAATCTTGATGTGGATAAATTAGTTTCACCGACCATACTGTTTGATGATTTCAACGGGAAACAAAGCCAGATAGCTATATCTTTAGCTTATGAGTCAATATCTCTATCAGATGATGATATGCTGATTTCTTTATGTATTAATGAAAATGCATTTAGAAATACAGAAGCTATGAACGAATTTTTAGATGTAATAAGTTTACTGGATGTACGTGGATTTTATTTAATTATTGAGAGAAGCAATAATAATGCCAAAGAAACACTGCTAGATGTAAATATATTGACAAATATAATGAGATTTTGTTACACCTTAGCAACAATTAATGAGTTTGAAGTGATTTTAGGATATACGGATTTACTTGCTATTCCATTAACAATAACAGGAATTTCTGCTACTGCAAGTGGGTGGCATAACGGGATGAAAATGTTTTCAGAAGAAAACTTTCATCCTTCAACAGGAGGCCGTCGTCCAAGAAAAAGATATACTTCTAGTAAATTATTGAGTTCAATATTGATATTGCCTGAGATGACCACAATTGCAGGCTTGGGAAAGCTATCTGATATTATGTCAGAGACCGAATATGATCGTTTGCTTTTACCATCACCAGGAGATACTGTATGGTCTGATGAAATCAGTTGTTTGCATAATTGGAATGTATTAAAAGATTTGATAGATGAAATTGAAAGTTATACTACAATTGGAGAAAAGTTGGATCATGTAACGGACATGATTTTGATGGCCAATAAGTTATATCGTATTCTCAATGCTAGAGTACCATTTGAAAATAAATCTAGTAATAGTCATTTAAATATATGGTTACCAGCCATTAGCGAATTTAGAAATCAAATAGGAGAATGATAAATGAGTGGGATAAGTGAACTTCAAATGTCAATCTCATTTGAGGAATTGTTGAAATCAAAAATACATTTAACAGGGATTCCTGTTTTTGATATAATTTATAAGGAAGTAGTATGTCAACAGGGAATTGCAGATTTTGTAGGAGTTATATCGAAACAGGGAGTCGAAACTTTGTTGATGTTTGATGATATAGAATCATTAGATAGTGGGACACTAATTTTTTCACTGTTAAAACCAAAAGCCTCAAGAAGCAAACACTTTTTAAAAGAAAAGACAGGGTTATCGGATAAAACAATTAATAGGGTATTAAAGGAACTTTTGGAAAATGGTATTATTCAAGAGGTTAAAGAAGAATCGTATATTCTGTCATCTAATCTTACAGTTCCAAGGTTGGATATTTGGGCATTTGAATTAAAATTATCAAACTGGAAGCGCGCACTTTTTCAAGCATTGCAGTATAAAGCGTTTGCAAATTATTCAGTAGTGGTGTTTCCGATGGAAAAGAAAAATGTTTTGTCAAAACAAATATCACTATTTAAGGAATTGAATGTGGGGATTCTTCTTTTTGACACAAAAACAAAGAATTTAGAAATATTAGTGCATGCTAAAAAAGAGAAACCATCTTCAAAATGGCATACTTTTTTCACTCTCGGAAAGTTGGCTAATCAGTATAATTCTGAAAATAAAGATACGACACCATAAAACGAGGAAAAGCATTAGAACAAAAAACATTTGACTAAACAGTATGTATCAAGAATTTATTGTGAAGTCTAAATGACTCAATAAAAGCAATACAATCTAACACAAGCAATATTAAAAGTGTAAAAGTTTTAGTTTATAATGCTAAGGCTTTTATACTTTTAAGCATAAAAAATTTAAATAATTTTAGTCCGTGCTTGACATACGGGTGCCGAAAGGAATGAAAATCAAAATCCGGGAAATCCATTTTATGATGTAAGATTGATGATGTATGCTGCATGCTCCTTGGTATAATAAATTCGCCGTTTTCTCTGACGTTTATAAGTTGAATA
>Ga0153953_1000313_pt1 | contig 16646 bp, 10 predicted proteins | sample TSNJ037MetaG_FD_104718 | JGI IMG/M metagenome (GOLD analysis project Ga0153953, IMG submission 104718) | Attine ant fungus gardens microbial communities from New Jersey, USA - TSNJ037 MetaG | ecosystem: Host-associated > Fungi > Mycelium > Unclassified | place: USA: New Jersey, Wharton State...
AAAACTCATGAATATAATGTTAGGAGATTGCTTTCATGCATGTGTTTGAATTCGATATCAACAGACCTGTTCAATATGTGATTACAGGAAAGTTTGAAGCACCATCTCCAATGTGGATGCATGAAAACTTTCCGCTGATTGATTACGAATTATTTGTTATAACGAAAGATGTACTTTACATATCATATAACGATGAATCATTTGCTGTTAAAGAAGGTGAATATCTTTTACTGCCGCCGATGCCGCCTCCCGGTAATCGGCGGAAGGGATACCAATCTTCCAATTGCAGTTTCTATTGGCTGCACTTTAATATACAGCATGATGTCAGGGTATCAAGCATTTCAGGCACCCAGCATTCCTTCTATCAGGACTATGCCCGGCATAATTCTGATCACATAAAGGAGTATACATTGTCAATTCCCCAACAGGCACAAATACCACGTTCCCAAAAAGTTGTTGTACTAATGAAACAGCTGCAGGACAGCATCCGGAATAATTACAGCAATACCGCTGTTGATTATCTGTCAACTGTCATATTGTGTGAATTACACAGCCAGCTCTATCATACATATGGTGTCAGTGCTGACGATAAGTCAAAAAAGGAGAAGAAGCAATTATATAATGATATTATTGATTATATAAAGCAAAATACAGACAGGAACCTGAAGGTATCCGATGTAGCATTTCATTTTGGATATAATGCGAAATATCTTTCCCATTTATTCAGCAACATAGCTGGTATTCCCCTAAAACAGTTTATATTGAATGTGAAAATGGATGCTGCCAATTTCATGTTGATTGATACAAACAGTTCCATCAATGAAATTGCCCATTCACTGGGATTTACCGACAGTCATAATTTTGCAAAGGCATATAAAAAAGTAGCAGGTATGACACCCACAGAGTATAGAAATGCATTTTCCAAACGATTGTTATATCATGTATGATAGTCAAATACCCCGCAGTAATAAAATTGACGAAAACAGCCACTCATTGAGATAGATGAAGACGATTTTTATAATATGACACGCAGTTGTCCGGTAATCTGTTCGGTACTTGGTGGAAACAGTTTACAATGTGTTTTTGAAGTTGATATTCCTGATGCTATTTCAAGTGGAGGTTAAGTGAGCTGCCAACATAGAAAGGCAGCCATAAAAAAACCGTAAAAAATTCTCTGAATTATGAAAAAAATAATTCTCTGGATTATGAAAAAAATAATTGACATTGCATGTGTAAAATGGTATTATCATTTTTGCATGATGTGTATGCGGAAGTGTCGGAACTGGCAGACGAGCAAGACTAAGGATCTTGTGATGGTTACATCGTGAGGGTTCAAGTCCCTTCTTCCGCAGTAAACTTCCCTTAGACGAACCAACGGGTATCTCTAGGGGAATTGTCATTTTTATCTCCTGTGCGTTGCAGTAGATGTCGATATGGCCTTCTTCTCCATTACAGATAAATTCTGTTAACAGATGTATCTATCAAAGCTGTACGATAAGAACTATCGTTTACATCCCCACCTTTGAATTTTTCAAAGAAAAATTTTAGCTTGTTTCAATAACCTTAACCAGATTTTCTGTTGCCGTCTCATTTTCCCGGATAAGCTTTTTTAGCCGTTTTACAGTGTCGGTATTGCCCTCTTTCAAGGATAAGTCAGATATTTTATCTGCGATTTTACCAATATATTCATCGACTGTAGTCCAATGTAACTCCGCCTCCGGTGTAGAGACATTTCTGGACATTGAACGCAAGGCTCCGCCTTACCTTCTGTGAAAGCTCTTTGCTGTAATATTCCGCCATTCTCTCCAGAACAGCTTCCATTAGCACACCGCTTGCATCATCGGAGATATTCTCACGGGCAGACAGTACCCTCGCACCATTTTTCTTTAGTTTTGCCGTATATGTTAAAATCAGTATTTTATTTACAGATTATTAATAACTGCAATATTAGCTTGTATAATCTATATTTTGCACTATTGAAATCGTATCCGATTATCGTGCCAGAGTATAGATTTAGCGTGCATTTTTCATTTTTGTGTGGTAAACTTAATAAATATCATGGAGGTTTTTGCAATGGTAGGTAAATATATTGATGGATATAAACTTATAGAGTTCAAAGGCAAAGGAACTTTTGGCTCGGTATATAAATGTGAAAAAAACGACAATATTTATGCTATGAAGGTTTTTTCTGCCGACTTTGTTTTCAATGAGTTTTTGAATGGTGTTGACAATAGAATAACCCGTGAAATACAAGCATTAAAACTGGTTAATTCAAAACATGTTGTAAAATATATCGATGAGGGGAACTTTATTGATAATAACTGGCAATATTATTATGTTGTAATGGATTATATTGATGGTGACGATTTAGAGACAATATTGAAATTGCGATCACTATCAGTAGATGACTCAATTAGAATCTTTATATCCATATTAGAGGGTATATCAGCAATACACAATGCTAATTTGATTCACCGAGATCTAAAACCGGCTAATATCTACTTGTTGAAAAATGGAGAAGTAAAAATATTGGACTTCGGATTATCAAAACTAATCGATTTTACTTCCATAACAAGTACTGGTGATATATTAGGAACTCCCTTATATATGGCACCTGAACAAATTAGTGATAGCAAAAATATCGACTATCGCTCAGATTATTATGCCCTTGGAGTTATTTTGTTTAAGTTATTATCTAACCAAACGCCATATGGGAATGTATCTTCAAGGGAAGAACTGTATTATAAAATAAAGGTAGAGCCCCCCATTTCCATTAGAACTTACATTCCAACAATCGAAAACGCCATTGATAATCTTATAAATGAGCTCTTGCAAAAAGAGAATTATAAACGTCCAAACACGATTACAGAGATAAAACTATACCTTGCAAGTATTGGAAAAGGGGATCAACTCAGTTTGGCGGCTACTACTTCGTTTTCGCCATCGTTCTATGTCCGGCTTTGGAATGAAAAAACGGTTTTAGAAGAGTTTTACAATGATGGATATACGATTGAGAATGCAATTTTCCCTATAAACCACCAAAAGCAGCAAAAAAATCTTCTAAAGGTAATTATGGATAGCGATGTCAATTATATTATTGACCCGGCAACAATGAGGCTAGCTTATGATTCTTACTCTGATGTGAAAGGTTTAGTCTCTTTACCCTATGCACCAGATGATTTAAGTCGCTTAGAATTGGAAGATTTAGCTTCCTTCGAACAAAAAAGAGCTTATGTAGAAGCGGTTGTGGAAGAACAATTAAAATACAATCCACCTTATATTGTTTCTCCATTCCATGTGAGTAATAATTCCAATTTAGTAAAAATAAAAATGGATACCAATGAAAATTGGTTCAGCTTAGATATTAAGCTACTTAATGAAACCCGCGATTACTTAAGAAAAAAGGAATACAATGGGAAGCTAGTGGGTGGGTTTTGTATAAAAACGGATATTTTAACTGCAAAAACGGAAAAAGAATACTTTTTGAACCTGCTTTCTTCTTTAGATTGCGATATGTATTGGGTGTATGTAGACTGTATTGACAACAACACAAACTTTTCGCAATTGTATAACTACGCGTATACTCTGCTTGAATTACAAAAGTCGTCAAAAAAGCCGGTGATTGCCGGAAGAATAGGAACCTTTGGATTAGTTCTGTTGGCTTTTGGGTTATACGGCTTTGAGTCCGGAACATCCCGATTTGAATCTTTTTATGAAGATTTATACAAAGAAATTGGTGATCCATATAATATGTATGTGAGATACTATATGCCTGAGCTGCTTAGCAATGTAGCGATAGAAAGAAAAAACCCCACCAAAATAATTCAATTATTAGCTACTAAGACTGGGCATGATATTAGTTGTTCTTGCCCATATTGTAATTCTCAAAATCCTGCTGCTCTTGTAAATGATGGATTAACACGAAAGCACTTTCTTTATAGGAGAAATGAAGAAATTGAAAAATTGAGAAGTTTTGATTCCATTATAGAACGTGTTGAATACATGGAGGAGCAGTTAAAAAATGCAATTACGCATTATAAAAACCTCAAACCAATTTTTAAGGATGATGATTCTCATTTCCTGAAAACATGGCTTGATGTTTTACAAAAACTTAAGAAAGACTGGATGTGATATTATGTTGGAAGCTGATTTAGTAAATGATATAAATTGTTATTTACAAAAAAAAGGAATACTCTATTCTAATGAATTACGCATGGGGATAGGTATTCCAGACATTACACTGAATTTGGGAGCAAATCGTAAGCTAAAAATATTAGATGATTATTTTCTGGTTTCTATATTAGCATACATAAATGAAAAGAAAAAGGTTACTTTTTCTGAAATACAAGAAACATTCATGTTTGGTATTGAAAAAGTTAAACATTATGTTTCAACTTTAGCGAACCTAAGTTTAGTCGAAATTAAAAAAACAATTATAAAAATCATAAAGAATATTTTTTTAGTGAATTTGGGTACTACAATATCTATTGAAGCCAAGTTAAAGGATTGGAAAGGTGCATGTTTACAAGCTCAACGTTATCTTTGCTTTTCAGATTACTCTTATGTGGCTTTGCCCATCGAAACGGTAAAAAATGTTGATACTAATCTTTTTCGGGATTCTGGGATTGGATTACTTTCAGTTAATGGGAAAAGGATTAATGAAGTTATATCTGCAAAAAAATCATTCTCCTGTGAGTTTATACTTAAATATATCAGTACATCTAAGGTAATTGACAAAAACACTGAAACTGAAAAAAAGCATTTACGCCCGAATATTTTTTCTCCCTATATTTTAACCCACTCATAAAAATCATTCGCAACGACTTATGAGGCTGGCATACATTGGATTACGCAAGCGGTGCGATGCTTTCACAGTTTAAAGCAGAAAGTGGACTTTGGTCTCAAACGCTTGACAGATGTTTTTAAGTGCGTTTATATCATTATATAGCGAGAAGCGATAAAAAGGATACGATTGATAAGGCTTACACATTAAGGAATCTTGACGCTGTAAGCCTTTTGGTTGCAATGAAAAAAGGCCACAAATTGCACTTTGAAAATCGAGTATATGAAAGGCGGTGTATGTCGGACAAACTTTATCCCATTTCATAATTATTATGACTAAATAGGAATAGCCGCCAAGATTTCTTCATGCTAAACTATAATCACCAATCGGAAGGAGGTGCTTTGATGGAGTATGAACCAATGATTCAATCGGTTCTGGATGAAATCGACAAAAGAATTACCGAAAATATCGGAGTTGATGAGTTGGCGCGCATGGCTAATTATTCCACTTATCATTTCCGTAGGGTATTTATAGAACTGATCGGGACACCGTTCAGGAACTATGTGACCCGCCGCAAATTGGAATACGCGCTGTTTGATTTGTCGCAGGGCAAACGGATTATTGATGTTGCAATGGATTACGGGTTTGAAACACACACAGGATTTACCAAAGCTTTCAAAAAGCTATATGGTTATCCGCCCTCATTATATCGTTTGCACAATACCGTGTCACCACCGGTAAAATCAACGATTTACAACGTAAAAATAAAACATGGAGGAATCAATATGCAGGTTCAAATTAAGGAAATCAAACCATTTAATGTTGTCGGATACACATCACGTCATAGGATGCCGGGCGTCACTAATACTTCAGATATTCCGGCTTTTTGGGAAAAGATAAATTTGGAATATGAAGCCGCTCTCTCTACATTGCATAATACCTATACGCAATCTCATCATTGTGAGATAGCCATCTGTATTGATATTGACGAGGAACACGAATGCTTCACTTATATGCTCGGCGTAGGTATTGATGAAGCAGACGCTGCTGTTTCGCAACGCCCTGGGACTTATCTTCATCAAATGCAAGGTGGATTATATGCCGTATTCACCACACCGTTAGTTAGTGAAGCACAATATGTCCAGTCAATACCTGATACATGGAAGCAAATCCTGGATAACTGGCTTCCCGGCTCGGAATATGAATATGACAGTACAAGAGTGGATTATGAGTATTATGATGAGCGCGACCATGGCGATCAGGCTCAAATGGATATATGTGTACCCATCCGAAAACGCAGGTAAAACTTTAAACAAAAAGCGGTGAGTTCAAACTTCACCGCTTTTTTTGTTGGCTAATATAAAATAAAAATTTACAGTTTTGTGCTAAAGCTTTATAATGAGGTTAATTGGATTACTTATAGTTTGCACAGATAGTGTAAATCAAACCTGAACAGCAATATACATAAAGGTCATTTTATGATGTCGTAAAGCAGAAGGAGAAAGTATAATATTATGATTTTATCAGGAAAAGAAATCTTAAAACAAATAAAAACAGGCAGTATTCTCATTGATCCGTTTGATGATAAATATATCAACCCCAATAGCTATAATTTGAGGCTGCATAACGAGCTGTTTGTTTATACGGACGATGTACTGGATATGAAAAAGCCATTGCATACAGAATCATTAATCATCCCGGATGACGGGTTGATATTACAGCCGGGGAAGCTGTATCTGGGCCGTACATACGAGAAGACAAACACAAACAAATACGTTCCCATGCTTGAAGGACGGTCATCTATCGGGCGGCTTGGGTTGTATATCCATGTGACGGCAGGATTTGGTGATATTGGGTTTTACGGTTTTTGGACGCTGGAAATTCAATGTATACAGCCTGTTAAAATATATCCGATGGTGGAAATCTGCCAGATTTATTATCACACGCTGGAAGGCGATTTCGAGGGATATAACAGCGGAAAATATCAAAACAACACCGGTATCCAACCCAGCTTGATTTATAAGGATTTTGAAGGAGAATGAGATGATGATGAATGATCATAAAAACGCTGATCGGTTTAATGGATTTGCAGGATTATATGATAACACACGTCCGGCCTGCCCGAAATATGTTGTGGATGTTCTGACGCGCTATCTTGGACGTCGTCCGCAAACAGTAGTGGATATAGGCTGCGGAACCGGATTGTCCACATTGGTTTGGAAGGATGCCGCAGACAAAATTATAGGTGTCGAGCCAAACGTGGACATGATCAATCAGGCAATCGTAAGTGCGGAAGGCTATGAGAATATAGAGTTTGTACGTGCTTTTTCCGATAATACCGGTCTTGATTGGGGCAGTGCCGATATTATCACCTGTTCTCAATCCTTCCACTGGATGGAGCCGGAATCCACTATGCGTGAGATTAACCGCTTACTAAAGCCTGGCGGCGTCTTTGCTGCATATGACTGCGACTGGCCGCCGGTGTGCGATGCCGATTTGGATTCAGCTTATCAGGTTCTGGATGACTATTTTGATGAGATAGAAGATAGTATTTCAGAATATAAAAAATATCCGAAGAATCGTCATCTTGAAAACATTCGCCAGAGCGGATATTTTAAGTATGCTCGCGAGATTGTATTTGCCAACACGGAGAACTGCGATGCAGATCGGTATTATAGATTTGCATTATCCCAGGGCGGCACACAGATTATCCTGAAAAAGAATCCGGCGCTTGTGGAAAAGGAAATAGCCGCTTTCCGGGCAGCAGCAGATAAATTCTTTGGTGATAAAACAATATCTATTGATTTCTGTTATCGTTTACGACTAGGGGTCAAATAGATTAAAGGGAATGATTATGTGAAAATATTATTGGCTATATATAAGTGTTGGTAAACTTGGTTAATTCACATTCCTTAAAGAATCCCAGGCGCCGTTAATTCTCATTATTTACTTGAATTTGGAGCGAAATATGGGTATAATGATATAAAGACTTTGACGGAGAGAGTAGGAAAAATCCGAACGATACAGAGAACCGGGGTTGCTGAGATCCGGTACAAACAGGATGATCTGAAACTGGCTCCCGAGTTGCATATCGAAAGAGCGGGCACCATTATCGTTTGAGTAGGTTATGACGGATTTCTAACCGTAAAATAGAACGCATATGCTGGTATGCTGACAAAATGGGTGGTACAGCGGAAGTGTAAGCTTTCGTCCCGATATGCGAAGCGTGATCTATTGATTACACTGCTGTCGATTGGCGGCAAATTCGTATGCGGGCGAAAGCTTTTAGTTTGCCCCATACAATAGTATGGGAGGTGATTGGGCTATGAGCATAGCCAATGAACTGCGTGATTTTACTATTTGATCATTTCATATTTTTCGAACAGTGAAAGGAGTAAAATCATATGAAAAGCTTTACTTATTCAAAGGAAACAGATACCAAATGGCAAAACAAATGGAATGAAACGGAAATATACAAATTTGACGAATCGAAAATCAATAAAAAGTATTATTTACTTGAGCAATTTGCTTATCCATCGGCAAAGAATCTGCATATAGGCCATTGGTGGATATATGGGTTATCGGACAGTTTTGGACGGTTCAAGCGGATGCAGGGTTATCAGGTTTTCCATCCGCCGGGATTTGATGCATTTGGGTTACCGGCTGAAAACTTTGCGATTAAAACGGGGATACATCCCAGCATCTCCACAGAAGAAAGTGTTGCAGCGATGACGGAACAATTCCGTGCGATGGGAACGACATACGACTGGAATCATGAAGTGGTTACCTGCCGTGAAGAGTATTATAAGTGGACACAATGGCTGTTCTTAAAGTTTTATGATAAAGGACTTGTATACCGCAGAGAAGCCCCTGTAAACTGGTGTCCATCCTGTTTAACCGTGCTTGCCAATGAACAGGCCGCAGATGGTGTATGTGAACGCTGCGGCAGCGAAGTGAACCAACGCTGCATGAAGCAATGGTTTTTTAAAATTACTGAATATGCAGACGAATTGCTTTCATCCCTTGACACATTAAACTGGCCGGAAAGCACGAAACTGATTCAAAGAAACTGGATTGGAAAATGTTTCGGAACCGAGGTTGATTTTTCATTTGGCAAAGAAAAAATAACGGTTTTCACAACAAGAGCTGATACATTAATGGGTGTTACCTATATCGTATTAGCGCCTGAGCATCCCTTAGTGGAGTTATTAACGATACCCGATAACAAAGCAGAAATTCTTACGTATTGCAGGCAAACCGCAAAGCAGTCCGAAATCGAAAGAATGTCTGCCGTTAAGGAAAAAACCGGCGCATTTACCGGTTCCTATGCGGAGCATCCTATATCGGGGGAATCTATTCCGATTTGGGTTGCGGATTATGTTCTTCTTAACTATGGAACGGGTGCGGTTATGGCTGTGCCGGCTCATGATGAACGTGATTATGAATTTGCTGTAAAATACAATCTGCCGATTATTCAAGTCATTGATGGTAAAGCAGAGAAGTTATTACCATTTTGCGGGGATGGTATTTTGATAAACAGTGATTCATTCAATGATTTGCCTTCAGAACAGGCCCGGCAAAAAATCACGGCGTTCCTGGATAATATGGGTAAGGGCAGGAACACGGTCACATATCGTTTGCGTGACTGGCTTGTTTCAAGGCAGCGTTATTGGGGTACTCCAATTCCCATCATCTATTGTGAGGATTGCGGAATTGTTCCTGTGCCGGAAAGCGAACTGCCGGTAAAGCTGCCGTATAATGTGCAGTTTCTCCCCACCGGTCAATCACCATTGACTGCATGTTCCGAATTCATTAACGCAGTTTGTCCTTCTTGCGGAAAGCCTGCAACGAGAGAGACGGATACGCTTGATACCTTTGTGTGTTCATCATGGTATTATCTGCGTTATTACGACAACAAGAATACGCTTGCACCATTCGATAAAGACAGAGTGGACCGTATAATGCCGGTTGATATGTACGTCGGCGGCGTTGAACACGCAGCCATGCATTTATTATATGCACGGTTTTTTACGAAAGCGCTGCGTGATATGGGTTATTTAAATTTTGACGAACCTTTCCCCACGCTGTTTCATCAAGGTATAATAACAGGTCAGGATGGGAAAAAAATAAGTAAAAGAGATGGTGCTGTATCTCCCGACAAATATATAAATCAATACGGTTCTGATCTGTTCAGAATGTACCTTTGCTTTGGTTTTTCTTATGCGGACGGCGGACCGTGGGATGAGAACGGAATAAAAGCTATTACCCGCTTCGTTTTCAGGTTAAGCCGGTTGGTTGACAATTTTGCTGCTTTCAAATCTGAAAAGACGGAATCTGAATACAAAACAGACCGTGATCTTGAGTATGTACGAAATTATACGGTCAAACAGGTTGGCAGCGATTTAGGGTTATTCCGATTTAACGCAGCAATGGCCAGGATAATGGAATTTGTTAATGCTATAAATGCTTATCAAAAAAGCGTGATACGGAATTGGGTATATGAAGAAATGTTTATAAAAGACCTGGTCATTCTTCTTGCTCCGCTTGCGCCGCATTTGTCTGAAGAATTGTGGGAATTTATAGGCTGTTCTTACTCTGTACACAACCAAAGTTTTCCTGCTTATGATGAAGCAAAACTTACCCGCGATCTGATAGATATTGCGATTCAAGTCAATGGACGCCTGCGGGAGGTTATGCCTTTACCGGCAGACATGAAAGAAGAAGAAATTAAAAACGCCGCTCTCGCTTGTGATAAAATCCAATCACATATTAACGGCTGTAAAATTGCAAAAATTATTTATATTAAAGGCAGGCTTATTAATATTGTTTGTGACCTCCAATAGCTTTAGCAGTAACGAAATACTTATTCCGGATATCGTTCTTTACAGGTATCGTTATTACCAAGAATCTGATTGTACATTGTACTCATTTATGTTATAATTTGTCGAGAAGAGGGTGGCTGCTATGAAGTTTAGATCTATTACAAACAGAATATTTGTCATGATTATTCCGACAATTTTAATAACTATGATATCGTTTGCACTGTTAAGCTATTATACGAGCAATTCCCGTATTAACGATACAATCAATGAAAAAATGCATGAGTCTCTGCAGGCGGCTGATTTGGAGATACAGCTGGAGCTGTACAAGAATGCGTCCGTGGCCATACAGTTCGCCAGTTATGGTAAGAGGATGGAGTCAGACAGGTTCAGCTACGATGCCCATGAGGCTATTTTGGCAGAGGGTATAGAATCCAATGAGAATACCTTTGGCGGCGGCGTATGGTTCGAACCATATGCCTTTGACGCCGATTCCTATTACTTCGGTCCCTATTTATATATTGACGGCAGCGGCGAGGTCTTTTACACACGCGAGTATTCGGAGTACACCGATTACTTTTCCGAGGACTGGTATATAAAAGGTAAGAATTCCAATGGAGAGATCGTATGGTCATTGGTATACTACGATCCGTTCTCCACTATGTCCATGGTGACAGCGTCGAAGGCGTTTTATAATGAAGACGGACAGTTTATCGGCATGGGAACAGCTGATATGAATATTGAGAATATACGGAGTATCGTGAACGGCATATCGGTAGGAGAAACCGGAAAGGCGTTCATTTTAGGTGCTCAGGGCGAATATATATCGTATATGGACGATGGGAAGAGTTTCAGCAATACAATGCAGACGGATGCGGATGAGGCATTGGCTGCGTTAGGGCGTGAGTTACTTGATAATGACTCCGGCACCACGACAATATTGCTTGACGGCAAGGAAGTCAGGGTCTATTACATGACAATGGAAAATGTCAACTGGACGCTTGCCATAACGATTGAGGAGAGCGAGATCAACACATCCACGCTCAATTCCTTTTTAATTATGACCATTATTCCTATTATAGGACTGATATTTGTTATAATCGGCAGCTTGTTTGTTGCCCGATACCTGCGCAGGATTATTAATAAAGTAAATGATTTTGCCGATCAGGCGGCTTCGGGTAATTTGTCGGAGCGGATATCGGTCACAGAAGCTGACGAGTTTGGGTTAATGGAGCAGCGTCTCAATGTGATGATTACGCATATGAACGATATGAGTAACCGATCATCGGAGCTGCTTGCGTTAACGGAAAATGCAAGCCGGCTGCTTAAGGCAGTGAACAACGCTGCCACAGTGCTGCTCTCAGCAGACGAGGAGGAATTTGAGGAATCGCTGCGCCAAGGCATGGAGCTGATGGCCCGCTGTATGGATGTAGACCGTATTTATATATGGCAGAACGAGATGGAGGACGGCGTACTGCGATACGTCCAGAAATTTGAATGGCTGAACGATACAGGGCTGCAGGGAGACACCGTCAGTTCCATGATGGGTTATCTTTATTCTGATAGTATTCCGGAATGGGAGCCGAAATTAAGCAGGGGCGAATGTATTAACGGCCCGCTTGCCGAACTTTCGCAAACCGAACGGGAGTGTCTGGAGCCATTCAACATAAAATCCATTCTGGTGATTCCTGTTCATTTAAAGAGCCGCTTTATGTGTTTTATCAGTTTTGATGATTGTCATAAGGAACGCCGCTTCACTGAGGACGAGATAAATATCCTGCGCTCTGCGAGCCTGATGATGGCCAGTGCTATGATCCGCAACGAAACAACAGCCAGGATGCGCGAGGCGGATGAGCGGACACGGCTCATGCTGGACGCAACGCCGCTTTGCTGTAATCTGTGGGACAAGGACTATAACAACATAGACTGTAACGAAGAAGCTGTTAAGCTCTTTGAGCTGACGGATAAGCAGGAATATCTGGACAGGTTTTCTGAACTTTCTCCGGAATATCAACCGGATGGGCGGCTTTCATCGGATAAATCGCTGGATAAAATCAAGTCTGCCTTTCGTGACGGCAAGGTCGTCTTTGAATGGATGCACCAAAAGCTGGACGGCATTCTGGTACCATCGGAAATCACTCTAGTACGTGTCAGACGCGGGGATGGTTATATTGTCGCAGGATATACCCGCGACCTGCGCGAGTCCCAAAAGATGATGAGAGAAATTGAGCATAAGGACATCTTGCTGCGTACGGTAAACAATGCTGCCACAATACTGCTTCAGTCGGAAATAGATGAATTTGAAAAGGATCTTAGGCAATGCATGGGTATGATGGCGGAATCTGCCAACGCCAACCGCGTGCACATATGGAAAAACCATACACAGGACGGGGAACTGTACTGTACCCGATTATATGCATGGTCAGAAGGCGACGAGCTTCCACAGAGAAATGATGTCACAGTTGATATGTCATACAGTAAAAATATTCCCGGCTGGGAGGAGAAGCTGTCTGCCGGACTGTGCATCAATGGGTTGGTACGGGAGTTGTCTCTGACGGTACAGACGCTGCTTACTCCGCAGAGCATACAGTCGATCCTGCTGGTGCCTGTGTTTTTACGGGACGAGTTTTGGGGGTTTGTCGGGTTTTACGATTGTCAGCACGAGAGGGTATTTACAGCCGATGAGGAAGCGATACTGCGGTCCGGCAGCCTGCTGATTGCCCACGCCATGCTCCGTAACCAAATGACTTTGGATATTCGCGCTGCGGTAGAAACTGCCCAGTCAGCCAATCGTGCCAAAAGCGATTTCCTGTCTAACATGAGTCACGAAATACGAACACCCATGAATGCCATCACAGGCATGACCGCAATCGGAAAAGCGGCATCAGATACGGAAAGAAAGGATTATGCCTTCGGTAAGATTGAAGACGCTTCCAATCATTTGCTTGGCGTAATCAACGATATTCTTGACATGTCGAAGATTGAAGCAGGCAAGCTCGAATTGTCGGAAGTTGAATTCAACTTTGAAAAGGTGCTGCAAAAGGTGGTAACAGTCAACAGTTTCCGAATAGATGAGAAAAAGCAGAATTTCGCGGTTTATCTCGACAGGGATATACCGCATACGCTGATCGGTGATGACCAGCGGCTTACGCAGGTTATTACCAACCTTTTGTCAAACGCGGTAAAGTTCACACCGGAGCAGGGCTCGATACGACTTGATACGCATTTGGTCAATGAGGAAAACGGTGTATGTACGATACAGGTTGAGGTAACAGATACAGGTATCGGAATAAGCGAGGATCAGCAGACGCGCCTGTTCCGTTCCTTTGAACAAGCCGAAAATACTACCACGCGTCAATATGGAGGTACAGGGCTTGGACTTGCCATATCAAAGCATATTGTGGATCTCATGGGAGGACGTATATGGATCGAATCGGAACCGGGCAAGGGTTCAAAATTCACTTTCACCATTTTAATAAAAAGCGGCGGAGAAGAATATAGCAGCCCGCTGGCACCCGGAGTGAACTGGAATAATGTCTGTGTGCTTGCTGTGGACGATGAACTGGAAACAAGAGAATATTTTACAGCCATAACCGATAAGCTTGGTATCGCCTGCGATGTAGCTTCCGGCGGGGAAGAAGCCCTTAGGCTGATTGATACCAGAGGTTGCTATAACATTTATTTTATAGACTGGAGAATGCCCGGCATGAACGGCATTGAGCTGTCACAGAAAATTAAGGAACGCTGCTCCGACAAATCGGTGATCATCATGATCTCGTCTATTGAGTGGAATGAAATTGAGAAGGAAGCAAAGGGTGCCGGAGTTGATAAATTTCTGCCCAAGCCGCTGTTTCCATCTTCCATAGCGGATTGTATCAACGAAGTTCTTGGACAGCAAAAGGTCCTGAAACCTTCATCTGTACCTGATGAATCTGTATCCTTTGAAGGATACCGTATTTTGCTGGCGGAAGATGTGGAAATCAACCAGGAGATTGTGCTGGCAATTTTGGAGCCAACAGGACTTAAAATCGATTGTGCGGTAAATGGTATTGAGGCAGTACGAATGTTCAGAGATGCGCAGGAACGTTACGATATGATATTTATGGATGTGCAGATGCCTGAAATGGACGGGCTGGAGGCGACACAGCAAATCCGTAATATCGGCACTGTGAGAGCGAAAGAGATACCTATCGTCGCTATGACAGCCAATGTTTTTCGAGAAGATATTGAAAAATGTAAAGAAGTCGGCATGAACGGTCATGTAGGCAAACCGCTTGTCTCAAATGAGGTGTTCGAAACGCTTAAGCTTTACTTGAAACGCTGATAGCAGTATGAGGAGATATAATCAGTGAAATCTGTAAATTTAATGAAGACGGCGGAAACGTTTCAAGATATATCAGGATATGAAATCCGTCCTGCAGCCAGTGGGGATTTACCAGAAATAAACCGTATTTACGACGCCGCACGGGATTATATGAAGCACAGCGGCAACCCCAAGCAATGGAGCGGCGGTTATCCCTGGCCTGAATTGCTGGACAATGACATTAAAAAAAGGCAAATGTTTGTAATGTCAGTGAACGGGATAATCTACGGTGTGTTTACATTCATTATAGGCATTGATCCGAATTATATGGAAATTGAAAATGGTGCTTGGCAGAATGACGAACCATATGGTGTGATACACCGGATTGCCAGTGATGGCAAACATCCCGGTATTTTCAAAACCTGCCTTGCATTTTGCCTTGCTTATACCGACAATATCCGGATAGACACGCATGCAGATAACGTAAAAATGCAGACTGTGCTTTCGGATAATGGTTTTGTGAAGTGCGGTACAATATACGTGCAAGACGGTGTTAGTAACCACAGTCCCCGAATAGCCTACCATTATATGCATTAGAAGAAGATTAGGCTGAAAAGATGATGAAGATATCTTTTCAACATCCTCATTTAAATATGCGCAGAACGTACAGAGTAACGGTTTGCACCGAAGGTGTGAACTGTTACCGCACAGATAGGAGTTATTATGAATGAGAATGCGACAATAGAAAATATCATACGCCGTCGTATGCACGGTCTGTATTTGTCCCGGAGGTGTAATGACCTGGAAAAGCTCTCTCACGATCTGCTTGGTCTGCACAGTTGGTTCTACAGAAATGTGCCGTTTTCCGCGCTGATTCGTGGTGCTGATATCAGTGGTTGGAAGACCCGGCTGACTAAGACCTGGCTTTATCGTGGAACGCTTCATGGTGTGGTATACGAAGATTTGCCGGAGCTGCTTGCGCTGTCTGCGGGTGAGCAAAAGGATGGATATTTCTCGTGGCTCGCTAAGGCTCATGGCGAAGAACTGATTCGTGACATTGCAGATGAAGTGATCGGGCTTATGGAGGATGGCGTATACTCCCGTACGGAGTTTCGTAAAATCTTTGCTGGCCGTTATGAACCGAACGTCATTGAAAGTGTTTTCTCGTCCTGGGGCGGCATATTTGTACATTTGGCACGGATGGGACAAGTTGCGTTCAGGGATATGACGAGCCGTGATTTTGACCTTATAAGTGCGGAACCTGTTTTAAGCTTCGATGAAGTCCTGCCGGATTTAATCGACAGATATTTCCGCGCATACGGTCCTGCGACCCTCTCAGATGCAGCGTACTTCTTCGGTATCAGCAAAGAGGATGCAAAGCAGCTTAAAAACCTGCCGCTTGAGGACTTCGGCCGTTTGGATTTTGGCGGCAAGACGTACTATTACAGTGAATATGACGGGGTGGATGATATTCCTGAGCTTACCCTGCTTTCAGGCTTTGACCCGATAATCGTATCCTACACCCCGGATCACCGTTTCAGCCTGCCGCAAGAATATAAAAGTAAAGTGATTCTGAAATCTGGCATTTGCCTCCCGACAATCGCCGTAGATGGACAAGTCGCAGGTGTGTGGAATATTAAAAAGAAAGAGCCCACCCTTGCATTTTTCACACCACAGCCAAAACGCATAGAATCCGCCGCATTTGAGATGGTGGAGTCGATAAATTGGCGGACAAGGGGTG
>Ga0153953_1000314_pt1 | contig 16624 bp, 22 predicted proteins | sample TSNJ037MetaG_FD_104718 | JGI IMG/M metagenome (GOLD analysis project Ga0153953, IMG submission 104718) | Attine ant fungus gardens microbial communities from New Jersey, USA - TSNJ037 MetaG | ecosystem: Host-associated > Fungi > Mycelium > Unclassified | place: USA: New Jersey, Wharton State...
ATCTCGGAAGAAAAATCCTCAGAGAAAACGCAATTTCGACTATTCACCTCTCGGAGCTTGTTGGACACTCATATAACCTCTATCAATAGCGCAACTATGGAGGGCCACCGCCGAACAGTTCATTTTCAACCACAGATTATGTTGTCAATATTGAATGAAGATTGTTTGTCAGTCCAAGCATCGGACGCTCGATCTCGGTGAACCCTGAATTACCCCTGGCTCTCCCATTAAAATCGGTTTAATTAGCAAGTCTTCCATCACCTCTCATCTTGTTTCTTCAACATAATGCCACGTATCTCGAAGGCCCTCCATACCCCTTCTCATGGTTCGTATGCGATAAGGGTGACCAAGGCGCTCGACGATGACACTGGGGTTTCTGTGCACGCACTAGAACAGGATCATGGTGATCTGCCTCCTCCGCCTTCACGATTGATAAATTCCATGAGGCTTCAAGAATCAGGCGAGCATTAATTTCTTGTTACAAATGTCTATAGTTTTTCCAACCATCAGTTCCTATCGCCACTTCGGTAGAGTTAGATTCGCTCATATCGCTCGACCCAATGGACAGTGAGTGCTAGAGCATCGGTTGATTTTCAGAGCCTGAATACGCCCCAAATTGCAGATACCTCGGATGACAACTTATCTTTCTCATCCAATAATCAGTTTTATGCGCCAGCTGGTTCGTTTCGTCTTCGTGCATCCCTTCCCCTATCAACTGACCGGACCGCAGAAGAAAATAATTATCTCGCTCCTTCATATGATGTTTCCGATGTCAATCTCTCGTTCTATGCTCTGTCTACGCAGCCCTCATATCCATCCACATCTATTGTGAACACTCCGACGGAAGACACCGGTATGTTACCTGCTTCCTAGTGTAAATTCTTCGTGAACTCTGAATTTTTTCATTCCGGTTCGCCCTTACCAGCGAAATTCGGAGATGTTTTCAAGCTTGAGTTCGACACTTTCTTTTCAAATGGAGAGCACACTTCCAGTTCTCAACAATGGCAAGAAGTCCTAGGCCAACAGCCACATCACTTTATGACTGTGACTCCATCGAGCCCTTGTCCAGCCCAGTCACCCATAAGTGCTGTTGAAGATTCTGAGTTGCAGCCGACTCATCCACGTGAACCACCTCCTGACCAAAGTGATAACGATCAGGTTGACCCAAGACGACCTTATCCGTGCCTTGATTCGAGTTGCACGAGACGTTTCACCGGTCAATATACGCTCAGAGTTCATATGGCAACCCACAAACCCAAACCCCGTGCTGCTTTTTTATGTACACTAGGTTGCTTGGAGAAATTCTCTCGACAGCATGATAGACTGCGACATGAAGTCGCGAAGCATGGAAAGATCTGCGAATTCACGTGCAAAGAGTGTGGAAGATTTTTCTCTACGCAAAAGACACTTGGGAAGCACAAATGTCCCCGGGTGCGGGCAGGGCTTTGTTGGGTTGATAATTGAAAGATGTCGTCTATCTTTCCTTGCTTTCGACTTCTACTTCATGGAAACCGAAATGCATATCCGAATGGGCATCCAGAACAATGAGCCACTTGAACTCCTATATTCAATACTACATTCCATCTTATACTGGAAAGAGTGTCTTACGCGTCGAATTGGATCAGCTTTCCATACGGTAGTGATCCATTTTTACCAATTTCACCCTTCATGAAGTTTCTCTACATAACATACGTAACATGTGGGGCTTTCCTTTTAGATAGAAGTGATGACCTGCACTGGATACGTAACCAGTTCTCCATCCTATAGTGGTCTACGTCTTTGAGGATGGACATTGAGGCCCCATCTGAATAGAGAAGCGAACCGCTGAATCATTCTTCCCATGCATAAGTTTCGAGCGTAGAATAGCGGGTGTATGTAATATTCTCACACTCAAAATCGTCTACTCAGTCATGGCTGACAGACCTCGTAGGTCCGCACGGCAACCTACCAGGATACCAGTAATCCACACAGAAGAACACAGAGCCTCTCATGATGATACGACGCTGCCGTCACAGTCGGCTAAACGTAAGATTCCGGAACCGATAGATCCTCAAACCCAGTTGCGCAACCTCTTAGAGAACCCTAAAAGCATTTTGACAATGACAGATACATCCGTACGTGTGACTAACTAACAAATGATTTGAAATGAAATACCACCCTGTACATGATGAATAGGATGGTTTCACTCATCAATGCCTCATTAGGAATTGTTCAATGACACAACCTGGAATTTGCTCTCTGACAATTCCCAGCAAGCACTCATGAACTTATTGCCATCTAATTCAACTGCTGAGAACGGACCTAACGCTCAGGATCTGGGAGATGGAACTGTTTCCAGAAGGAAATTGAATCCGGACATTTTTCGTGACACATACTTCCTAACTGCAGCACACACTTTTCAAGATCATTTATTCAATGGCTGGTTTACTAAGTCTCATAAATCCAAGCTAGAGGCATATCTTGAGGGTATTCAAACTGGAACCTTGGCTCTGCCCTGGAAGGATGAAGTCTGGGAACAAGAGAATCCACGGCCTACGAAGCCGGCCAGAATCCGTCAGCCAGCCACCGCAACGACATTTGCGAAAAATGCAAATGCAGGGCGAGTTTGAATCGATTAGATCAGCCCAGGAAGTACTAAACGTGTATTCTACAGTGCTTCTGCAGAGCTTAAACTTTCGGATCTAGTGAAAGATGGAGTGCTTCGTGTTGGTGATATTATTGCTTTTAAGAGGAATTTCTCAGTACTTGGACTTACTGTACAAAAGGATACAATCGTAGGCTGCACTTTTCCTGTTTGAAAAGGGTTTCACTGAACTCAATCTACAGATTCAATCGATTGATCCATTCAAATATAGCATCACCGTTCTAATGCCCAAGGACACAATCCATTCATTGCCGCCTTCGCTCACTTGCCATAACCCGAGCGATCCTAGCTCAGATGTCTTATCTCTGACAATCACAACACCTCAAATGCTAGAAACACACATCCTGGACAACGACGGGACTGTCAAGAAGGATCAAAGACCAAACGGCAATGCATGGAAATGCTTCACCGTATTCAGATGGAGGGAGGGCTGTATCATGAATAACACAACTGATCAGCGAGGTGGACGCGATGTTCATGGGACACTATTTTACCTCAGAGGTAGCTACTACTACGATCGCTGACTGGGATCAAGTTAGTTTTGATAATTTCTTGGAGAGATTCTCGATTTGCTGACTGGGTTTATCTTAGTCAAGGCATTATCAAGGCGAAGATCAAACGAGAACTGCATTTTTTCGTGCAAATGGGATATACTCCGTACATGGCGCTCTGCTTGCTACACGACTACAGGTCGTCAACTTCGAAAGCTTGTCAGTGCCTACATAGCCATGAACAGCTAAACTAGATCTAGTACCAGACCCATAGTGGAGATGGTGGAAATATCAGTATTCTAGTTGGTTCTCTGCATCTTCATCTGTTTAATTTTTCGGCCATTTTCGTCAAGGCCCAGAAGGGGGTTGAGTTGCCCTTGCTTATGCAACTCGGTCATGAATTCTCTAAAGAAGGGCTCATAATCCCAAGTTCTCTTTATATGTTCAGCCTTTGTCGAAGTAAGCTTTACATTACATAAGTTGAACCAGCGGACTGAGCTTGCCTTGATCTGAGTACGTTTCAACTCTTCTTCTTCGAGGTCAGTCCTGGTACGGGCCCCTTCTTCAATGGTCATTTGCCAAGTCGAGACCAAATCAGATTGAGACATCTTCATAAGATCAGTATCACGTTGCATTCTTCTGCCCGCAAACCCCAGTGGATGTTCATAACCGTCCTGGATATCATACTGAAAAATAGTTTGGGCATCTCGGTAAAGAGCAGAATCAACCTATGTAGACTCGTTGTCAGAGCGCATGCGCCAGATGGATTGTATATACTACCTTCTCTTGCCAGGGTGTTGCAAGCAGGCTCTCCACCTTCTCTTTGTCCTTCTTTAGATATTCAAGTTTATCGATCAATTTAGAATGGTTCTCCTGAACAAATGCCAGAAGACTAAAACGGATATCGCTGCCCTCTGAGCCCGATCCGCCATACTTGGCCATCTTGAGACGTAAAGCCGGTCGGACCACATCCATCCAGCCCTTACGTCCCGATTCCGATGATGCTAGCTCTCCTACCTCAAGAGGGCCGGACTTGATACCATCCAGTTCCCATACTTTTCCAAAAGCTGGGATATAGCCAATGAAATGGTATGTCGGGTTCTCATTGTCCTGAGCATCGGTTTTCCCGGTTGCACGAGACGATTCGAAAAGTCCACGTGTTTTACGCTTGATAGTCTCTTTTTTCTTTAACTCTACCACACTAGCAACAGCGGAGTTTAGGGAAGCACGAATATCAGCTGGCCTGAAAAACGATCTTGAGGGGAATAATTATTGGGTTCTTCAGAACTTACCGAGCCATAGAATTGTGAACTCGACGTAGCATAGGAGAATTGGTGATCGCTAATCCTCGCATCTAGGTACATTGCAACCTGAAATATGCCTAGACGGTTGATGTGATCGATGAACTAACGCACCACGGGAGAAAAACTTTGTGTTTCTTGTCGAAATTCTCTTAATTCAGGACCAAGGTCAAGGTCTGGACAATTAAACAGGACATTCAATATAGCATGTGTAGCACAAGCATCATAGCTGAGTTGATTCGCAAACCATACGCGCTCTGCCGCAGGATCGTCGAAATCCGTCGGTCGATGGTTGTCTTTGTGCCATGTGAAACAGAATATCAAGCCATAAGGGTCGAGATGATCCACTGCCCAAGGTTCTATATCATAGAGCTCAACCAATTCAACTCCTTTAGCCCCAAATTCCCTCGTTAATGAAGAGAAAACCCCTGTAAGTCCAGAAAACGGGATTGAGCGCTGGTAGTTGTAATGATACAGATCCCGACAAACCAGGGTCGGATTCTATCACTGCAAAAGGACCGCCAATCAGATCAATAGATACATCAGTGTTTGTTCCGTCCATTCTTGTGCCTCGAGAAACGAGAATCTAAATTGCCTTGTTGGATATTGAGAATGTCGAAAGCCGCATCGTGGCAGAATGATCCAATTATCGGCACGCCCGCGCCGGCACCAAATCCACTACACTACTTCCCAAGTTCTGCAAACCCGAGGTTTTTCCAAAAGTACCTAGAGATTATTGATCACCCAAACGAGCAATTGTAGCGTCTCCCAGAATTCTTTGAAGTATCCATTGACCAATCATAGTCATCCATTCGCTAGATCATTATTACCAATCCATAGTACGGCAAAACCTCGGTCGGCTGTTTTTCCGCATATCATATTAAACTATTCGTTCCTTCACTTTGATCTTATCTGTCTTTCCTATATGTCACTTCTCAAAGTCTCTGGGACCAAGATCGTGAATGAGGACGGTCAGGAAACTGTTCTCCGTGGTGCTGGTCTTGGAGGATGGATGAAGTGAGCACTGATTACCACTCACAAAAATTCTCATTAATGCTATTCTCAGCATGGAGAACTTCATATCTGGTAGAGACGCTAGTTCTGTATTCATTGAAGACAAGTTATCTCTTCTCTAGGTTATCCTGGTTGTGAGTATCAAATCCGCGAAGCCCTCGCCGAGTCCATCGGTCAGGAGAAGTGCGATCTATTTTTTGATAGAGTGAGTGATCAAGTTGTCACCTTATATCAAAACTCATAGTTATGGTAGTTCCTAGAGTACTTCTTTCAAGATGCTGATGCTAAGTTCTTCGAGAGCCTCGGCCTAAACTGTATCCGCATTGCTTTCAACTACCGCCACTTCGAAGGTGGGAGTCACTTCTCATGTAAGACCAACATTTATGCGATATCTAGATGATATGAACCCCCGAGTTCTTAAGCAGTCGGGTTTCAAACACTTGGATCGCGTCATTGACATATGTGCTAGACATGGCATCTACACCATCCTTGATCTCCATGCTGCACCTGGTGGTCAAAACACGGATTGGCACTCTGACCACGGAGGTCATATCGCCAACCGTGAGTTATCTTTCAGTTTCTGGCTTTCCTTATGATTTTTGACGTAAACTTGCAGTCTGGAATCACAGGGATCACCAGGAGCGCGTTCTCTGGCTTTGGTCGGAGCTGGCTAAGCACTACAAGGGTAACAAGTGGATTGCTGGCTATAATCCTCTTAACGAACCCACCGATTCCAAGCATACTCGTGTTGTGCAGTTCTATACCGAACTCCATACTGTTATTCGTGCTCAAGACGCAGATCATATCATCTTCTTTGATGGTAACACCTTTGCGTCAGATTTTTCTCACTTTGGTGATGCACACAAAAACTGGGACAACACCGCTTACTCCATTCATGATTATTCTCTGTTCGGTTTTCCTAGTGCACCGGAAGCTTACACAGGCACCCCTGACCAACAGCGTCGTCTAAGGAGGAGTTATGAGAAGAAGCGTGAATGGATGGATCAGCGTGGTCTGTGCGTTTGGAATGGCGAATGGGGCCCGGTGTACGCTCGCAAGCAGTATGATGGTGACCAAACCGATGCGATCAATGACGTCCGTTACAAAGTCCTCAACGACCAGTTGGAGATCTACAGAGAGGTGTGTTCCTTCTGTCCTCGACAAATGGCGGTAATTCAAGTCCTTTTAGGATCGCCTGAGCTGGTCGATCTGGCTGTATAAGGATATAGGCTTCCAGGGAATGGTTCATACATCCCTTGACACCCCTTACATGGTTCTTTTCAAGGACTTTCTCGCCAAAAAACATCGTCTCGCTGTTGATGCCTGGGGTGCGGATGAGAAAGACGTCCGCCAGGCTTACCAACCTCTCATTGATCTCATCCTTCAAGAAGTCCCAGAAAAATATCGGGACCTCTATCCCGCACCAGTCTGGAAGTTCACCAACCGTATTGGCCGTATAGCACGTATCATCCTGGTCTCTGAGTTCTTAGTGAAGGAGTGGGCGGACCACTTCATTGGCAAAACCGATGAAGAGATTGATGCGATCGCCGCCAGTTTCAAGTTTGAAAATTGCTTGAAGAGGGATGGATTGAATGCTATCCTGACTGCCAACGCCAAACTCTCCCAGCAGTGACAGTCGGCCCCTACATAATGATACGAGAGAGCACCAGCAGTCCAGAATGTAAATATATTTTACGGCGTCAAATGATACCAGACCGTTAACTTTCCTCATCCCCACGGCCTCTTCTAAGGCTGTTGTGCCACTAGCAGCTATCGAGGATAGCACTGATCGCAGATTTCTCGGTAATGTCAATTGTGAGCTCATAATTGTGTTTAACTTGGACCCAAGCTCTGGCATAGATGCATTGGAAGCTAACCAGAGGAGGGATCCAATTGGCGATATCTGTCAAGGGTCTTTGATTTTAAAATTTCGCTGTCAAAGGTCTGTTAACCCACCATGATCACCTGATATTTCAGTTGATCGTCAATAATCCATTGGGTATCGCAATGTCTGATGTGGCAGACCTACCTTTGGATCGGTTACTGCTACAAAGTTCATTGGTAAGGTGGGCCAGAGTCAAAGAATAATTTGCTCACTGTGCCGAGACAGCCACGAGCTGTGGCCTTGTAAGGTCATTTGCAAATGCTTCTCTCTGCGCGTCAGTCCAATCTCTCGCACCTGAGATCCACGCCTACAGCTATGTGAGTTATCTATTTCGTTTAATTCCTCTGGAAATTCACTTCTTTCAAAGGGACGAGATGATCCTTCAAAGCGTCAGTCAGGTGAAAATACGCCAGTCAGCAGTGAATGACTTGCAATATCGAAGTCGCTTGCAACGTCAGTAATAACACCGTCGTAAGGTGATACCCAGTGACCCGAGATAGCAGAACAATCTTTAGCAGTCACAACATCTGTTCCATCTCTTTTGAGGACAGCTGATATAGATTAATTTAACTTGACGTTATCAGATCATATGAAAAGGTCACTCACTTTCACGCGTATCACAAGTACCGGAAACTGTTCATCATGTCAACAGAAGCCTGATGTTCTCCAGATTAATGTGTTTCTCACTGATATCCCAGGTTTTGAACCTGCTGCGATCGTATGCGGGAGAGTTGGAATCCACAGCGACAGTCACTATCAGCCACACGTCAGAGATAAATAGTCAGAGTATACAAAGCTGGATTACTCACATTCGGAAAGATAAGTCCGTGCAGTTGATACCATAATAGGAGTTGGCAGCGCCCGACTCTGCACTCTGAGCGGAGCTGCAAACGAAAGCTGAGCACCAAATAATGAAACTACAAGGTATACCCTGGAGAGCATCCGAAGGGAAGTTGACAGATGAAAAGGGATCTCGAAAAAGGTTGGGGGCCTATGGTCTCTCTCTCACATTCTCACCTTACACATCACGCTTTATATGAGTACCTGTAGTCTAACAAGGACTGGACTAATTAAGCAGTGCAACCGCCACCGATGAGGCTGATATGGTAACCTACTCAAGATCTTCATTGAACTATTACATTGACAACGTTTTTTGATGAAAGGCTGTCGGTTTAGTCGATGTGAATAGTTGAAGCACGACCGAAATATCTAGCATCCCAAGATTGGAAGCCTCATTCTGGACTAGTGTTGTCATCCAACCAATGTATTATCCTCAGTTTGTGTGCACACGTGCAATGGAGCATCAAGAATGCTGTCATGTGGTCCTGGCCTCTTTCAAAATGAAATCGTTATCTGATGGCCGGATTTGCAATGAAGATAGCTACACAAAGTCAGAAACTGGATTCCCAAGGCACACTGGAGAACTCAACTGAGTATCGCTCAGGGGAAGTAAGCGTGGAAGAATGAAGGCAGAGATTAGTCTGGTACATCACCTGTATCATGATTTCTAACATTAGACTTCTCCTGGACAACATATTACTATGCCGTTTTCTCTCGGTTTCAGGATACATTCCATCCTTCTTCATCTTCCTTCCTCAAATCATTCAACCTACTGTTTTTTATGTTCATCCTGATCTTGATGTGGTCTGACTTGGGCATTGTTTCACGATGTAGCACATGATGTGAGACTTCTCTCCAGCTAGGATCACCTTCCCTTGGATCCCCCGAGGTGATGTGTATATTATACAGACTTAAGATATTAAGTAAACGGTGACAATACACCAGGAAACAAGATATGACGATAACATAGTCAAATGCATACTGGAATATAAGTCACTTGGATGACCTCCATCGAGTTACCTGATAATTTGCCCAAGGTATCATTATCTACTAGTTTTCTTAGCACCCCCAATTTGAGTGTTGTTGACCTGTAAAAATGATTGATCAACTTGTAATGACTTATAAAGAGAACAGAAGACGTACTTTGGTCGCAAACCTCAACGACGTCAAAGATTCACTTGAATGCACTGCCAGCGGCGAAAGGTTCAAGAACATCTACAATTTCCATCAGCCTTCCGCAACGTTCCAGGCCAACAAGAAAATAGAACCACTCACTAAAGTTTTCGAACTCCCACTCAATGAATTTTGCAACAAATAGGTCAACTTGGAATTCCTATACGGCACATGCCCTCCATTCATTCCATCCGCCTTTCCACTCTTTTCCCTCTCGTGTTTATCTCCCAACGCAGCAATCACATCCCCCAACGCGCTCAAGCTCTTGTTTATATTTTGCGTCTCCTTTATCCTCTCCTTCTCTGGCAACCCATTTTGATGTGCGAAACTGACATTTAACCGTTCACTTCCAGCAAGATCAACTAAGTTCAAACAGCCGGAACATTTTTCACCTGTGCCACCTGAGAGAGGTGCTCCTGGTTCGTTGGATATACCAATGTGTGTGCCAAATATTCGGAGAGTGAAGACGGAGTGCGAGCGAGATGAACGTTCGTTAACGAGCGTTGCCGCAACGCTACGACGAGAGTGAGCTAGAGAGATGAGAGTGTGGACTTGAGAGGAACTAGTCAGAGGGACGGTGGTGACGTTGGTTACGCGCGTTGTATGTGTTTTGGGGTCATGCTTGATTTCATGTTTCACCTTATTGTTGTCATAGTCAGATTCTTTGATGAGGAGGTCGTGGATAGTTTCGTTATACTACAGTCAGGGCATTAATAGATCGAAGAGTAAAGTCATTCTCTGACGCACTATTTCGAGAAATTCGCCTTCAATGGCATATTCCCAACCGCGACTCTTCATCTCTCCTGCAATGCGGAAAACCTGCTCAACGGCACGAGGAATCATTCCCACCTGTTCTTCCTCCTAAAAGAACAAGAAACAAGACATTAGAATTAGATCTAATCATCTCACAGGAATAATCACCGGACCGCCCTGCATTGTCCAGCTCTTCCCACTTCCTGTTTGCCCATATGCAAAAACGCAGACGTTATACCCATCCACACAGCTCTGAATCAATAGCTCGATCTCTTCGAACACTTGTGCTTGTGATGACTGCGGAGGGAACACTCGATCAAAGCTGAATGTGTGCGTCTCCTTTCTCAAGGGTCCAGAGAAGGCTGGGGTGGATGAAGTTAACTGGATCATATTAGGCGTTTCGGAGTCGGAATCCGGGAATCTAAGGTCAGCACCAATTTCCTCGAGTTGCTCTCCACTGGAAGAAGCGTCCGCCGGTAAAATAGGTCGAACACGACAAAATACCCGAATATTGCCCTTAAGATCTTGAACCATGTTATGCAGCTTCCGTCGTACCATTTCTGCCTTTATTGCCCCTTGCTTAAGCTCTGACATTTTAACATCGCTGGCAGCCAGACGGTCCTTTGTATCTGTCAAAGATGCTTCTAGAGTCTCGTTTTGAGCCTTTATCTTCGAATTCTGAATCTCCAGGTCTGCAACTTGGGTTTCGAGTTGTGAGATCCTTGCCTCTCCCGTGCTGACTACAGCTCGTAACTGCGCAATGCATTTCGCCTCCTTAGATAGATCTTCTCTACACTGACGCAGTTCATCCACCACATCTTCCGTCTCTTGAACTCTCCTCTGCATTTCTCCTTCAAGTTCTTTGATTTCTTTCGCATGCTTTGTCTTCAGCTGCTCGATCTCATCGGAAAACCCTATGAGTTCTTTCCGATGATTAAGTTCAAGTGCTCGCGATTCTTCGAGTTGTGTAGAAAGTAAGGTATGTTGGGAACGCAAAGAGGCAAGATTAGCTCGTTCAGTGTCCAATTCTGCATCGATTGAATTGGCACTTGATCTCAAACCTGCATTTCGGCCAGCAATGCCTCGAGCGCGGCTAACGGAGTTCAACGACCTTCTAGCTGAACGCTGGGTATAAGAAGCAGTTACACTCCTTGTGCGGAGTGCCGGCCTTGTAATCGCCGGCGCTTGGGGTTTTGTTAATGGTTTTGGTAGTGTGTTACTGCCAGAGACGGTAAGGGCTCCATTGATTACAGACTGCGTTGGCTGTAAAGGACGAGTCGGTCTTGATCTCCCTAGGGCTGCCATTTTCCTTCGTGGCTGTCCTTCTTGGACATTTGCTCCGTTCTCTGACTCTTCCTCGATTGAGTTGACTTTACGTTTGAGATTAGCCCGGGTAGTTATTGTTGATGGCAATGTAATCACTGTAGGCGGTGACATAGCGCGGGGCTTTGGAAGTCTTGACATATTTCATGAAATAGAGTCAGTGGTATGTAGAATTGGAATCAACTGGCCAGGACGCGTCTGATCACGTGATTCAACTTTTTTGGATTCAACGTTTCTATACGTTTAAACTAGTTCTAAGACGCGGAGGGCTAGATAGGGCCCAATGTCCTGGACGTGTTTACGGGAGGAATGGGTAGGGTGTGCGCGAAGTCTACGATTCAACTTTTAGTAAATCTCTGAATAACAATTTACCAGTCATTGGACGTGAAAAAGTCTGAGGCCCCAGCGTTACCCGTCCCTCGTAATATAATATCATATACCATGTTGTTCATGCTGTTTTGGAAGGGCTTGCCGCAACATTAGTAATAAATAATAGAACAACTTATTTTTGCGAAATTTCCTTCCATGCCTGGTCGCAACTTTAGGTGATATGGCTTCATCGCATGCTGCAGCCTTGAGGAAACTCGTATTTTCAGTTGACAATCCATGGTCTGGTCGATATATTGCGTCAATTAAATATTAGATCTCTATGAAAATAACACTGCACAGATACAACCGAACTAGGGATGAACCATCATCATACAGGCAACCAGCGAAGGAGCCAGCAGCGCCCCTATATCAGACATTCACTAACCATCAACAGGATATCACTAATACATTTGCACTTCTCTTATTGTTCCATCAAGCGGTCCCACTTGCTCATGCACGAATATCCATCGTAGTCTACCATGTCATACAAATCAGTTATTGGTATACGACTCCCGACATATAGGATTCAAAAACTCACCGAAACTTCGTTGAGGGTCACACGAGCATTTTCCCTCTTGCCAATTGTTTCCCATCCTCGGACAATGCGTATATGGATTATGTTCATAACCGATTTCATCCCAAAAGTGTATTCTTGATTTGGGAAGGAAGAGGGCGGCACCAATAGAATGTACAGGTGCGTCTCCCCATCGCTGTTTATGTCCAGATAATATTGGTGGTAAAATAATAAAAATTGACAGGATCATGTGTCAGTCAACTGGTTGAAGTAAGAAACCGATGAAGGCCTGTACCTCATAGTAGAATCCGCCTGTTGAATCAAGATATTCGAAGAATGTACTGTAGGCCTCGCCTCGCCAGAAGTCCAGATCCGCTATCTCGAAATTAGACCAGACTAAAGAGAATAAAGTTCCTTCAGAATCGTGCAGAAACTTTGAACCAGTGAGGATAATCTGAATGGATTACCATAACGTACAGTGGCAGAGATTATAGCTTTCGCCCGTGGTACTCATGAAACTTAGAGCGTTATCTTTCGCAATAAACTCAGGATGTCGTTCCTGGAACTCTAATAACCACATGATGAGATCAACTTTAAAACAAAGAATATGAAAAACATACTTCGAACGTGCCCCCACAGTGTTGGAATTGTTGCCTCAAATTCATACATCGTAATTGTAAATGCTAACGTAACTTCAGCGTACAAATATCCCAGAGTTTGTTATCCATACAACGTACAATATGTTTTATTGTTGTCTTCCATAAAAAGGAACGGATCCTTATTAATGTCACAGTGGAAGTGAACGTCGGGCCTATCAAGTGCATTAGTCATGACCACGAATCATGCAATAACGCACTCAATACGCCAGTACCACCGGTATTTTTGCACCAGAGGATGTCGATAGAAAAACTAGACAAAACATTACAAAGTTCCAAACTCAGTTGACAAAAAAACAGCCAGAGATGCGGACGAACGCCAGAGTTAAACCGACACATGTTGCGGTATCTAAGCCATGCGTGATGAGTTGACACGCAGACTGGTTAGATTAGACTCACGATACACTACCTAGAGCAGAATTTGAGCGAAGAATAGAGATAAGAAAGGTCAAATACCCACCTCCGTATATGACATTACTTGCTACTAATTTGTTCCGATTTTCTGTGGCCTTTTCCTCATCAATCCAGTCTGGCTGGTACCAATGGTCGGGTGAGATCAAGCCAAATTCCATTTTTGCACTCGTCAACACTTTGACTCGCCTGGGAAGCCCATAAGCGTCGAATACAATCCCAGGAAGAGGTATAATCAACTCACGACTTGAACTCTTCTGTGAACGGGACTTCGTTCAGGAGAACGTAGGGATAATTGTATTTTCGGTTGAATCTATCCTCGACGTCCCGTATACTCCGAATAATGCCATCGAGGTCGGAGTTTCTGGCGAGAACAACAAAGGTAGCATTCGCTCTGCGATCCACCGCCAGATGTTCGTCTACTCCAGGACTCGGCGCGATGTCGGTGTTATCATGGGCTGAGATGTTATCGTCATTAGGTATGCCATTCAAATAGTTTTTGATGCTTGATGGCAAAGTCGCGCGACCATAGGATTCATGAGTGAACGAAAGGATGTAGTGTATAGAGATCTAATGGACATGGGACCCTGAGATGCTTATTTGGGACACGGCTAAGAAATGAAGACTTACGATGCACCCGAGAATGACAAGCAGATACCGCACAGCAGCGTTCATGAGGCACACCAAGCAACGAGAGCAAGGGGGAAAAAAGGAGAACGGGATTGGCAGAAATAGGGAATTAGCCCAAGGAGATGCTCAGTGGAGCCGCAGCACTCTAGTGCCATCAAGACGCCAAGCCAAACATCGTCATAGAACTGTATGTTCTCCGACTTGCCGAGATGCCGAACATGAATTTCAAAAATTCCCGCTGGATGTCCAATGACCGCTTGTCTATGATACGACCTGGTTCTTGTTCTTGTCGACTCGATAACAGTTGAAAAAATGGCGAAACATCCTATGGTGCGAGCCATCCAGGACGCCAGCAAGGTCTGTAAGTGATTACATTTATTTTCAGGGTTCTCGGGGAGACTTTTATAGTCACGCATTATCAAGTACTTTGGCAAGGCTGATAGCCCCTTTGAAGCCTTGGAGAGAAAATCGAAAATAGCATTAGGGTGAACAACACTTGAAACCAAATTAAAGTAAAGCTTGTCATTTACAAGCAGTCCCACATATTCATGCAGTAGAGTATTGAGAACGCAAAAAAATTCGTGAACTGTACTATGATTTTCTATACATGAACTTATTTACTACAGGCTTATTTTCTCTGGTATGCTACCGCCTGTAAGTTGTTTTTATGTATCTTGCTATGCTGAGTGATCCTGATCAGCGAAACACTGATAGTAATATCTAGGTAGCAAAACTGATCTAAGATGTAACGAAGGAAGGTGGGGCACAACATACTCAGACTTATTAGCGAGCGTTGGTAGAGAGAAGGACGTCCCCTTAAGTGAGGGCATGAAAGATAGAAGTTGATTGAAGTTGTGGCCTTTCAGGAAGCGAGGGCCTTGTCTGTGTGCCAACATTGTCAAGAAGATAGGATGCCTGGCTCATCTGAGATCCATATCATCAAGGTGTTGTTATTTTTACTGAACAGCATTTGGCTTCAGCTACTTCCGGTTTTAGTGACTGGTACATTTGACAAGCGTAGCTGTCTCCCCTGGACCTATATACGGAGATGTTATTCACAAAAAATGCAAACTAAGGATAAAAGCTCTGATCAGACAAAGAAGCGACAAGCAAAGCTACTAGCAGTCAAGCATTCTTCTGAACTTTGAACAATATTAATGATTTCTCCGTCATCAGTATCCTATAGATGCCAAAAGTAGCAGCCTTCTTGGGATTTTGAAAATGACCTTGTTAGCCACAGGAAGTCAGGATCGTGTAATTTCAGGTTCCTCAAGTGATCAGCAAATAGTGACAATGGAAGTTCTGCATTCATCTATGTTGTGAGATACTTGAGGGTTCTATTCAGAGATGTAGACGCACCAATGATAACGATACATATCAATGTCTGGAATTGTACAATGATCTGGCTATTGGAACTGCCCTCGAGATCAATAGATTGCTTGGAATCACTGAGATGCGCAGATTTGTAGGATGAGCCAGTTCTGGCGTAGTTACTAGAAATTAATAACATCATAAAGGTATTTGTTTGGCAGTCAACAAACTACATACCAATCGTGGTTGTTTGGTGACCCACCAGGACTACATAAGCCAAGACTATGGTGAAGATTAGATTTCAATGATGCAGAAATAGGTGTATGGCTCCGGCACGGGTGACAACGTATCAAAAGTAGCTGAATCACCCTCAAAGTGCAATGTCGCGCCAGTTGTGCACGGAATTCAAACACGACCGGCGCTGACTGCAAAGTAGCCAATGGGAAGGCCAGTAGAGAATATGGTGGTATGAAGACTATACAGAGTGCACATTCTCGGGGACAGCGCATCCGACGAACACGACAACGCGGATGTGGACACAGGCACCAGCAGGTGTGGACTTTTAGGTGCTGATGGTCATTGCATCGGGGCTGATCGTGCGGTTCCTTGAGGTGCTTGAGAATAACAACTACCAGAATGTCAGATGGATGTGATACCTGACCAAAGCAGAGGCTAAGTGTGTGTAGTGCCGTATCTTTTGCGCGAGTGCTCACAGGCGCAGTTTTGAATAGATAGCGTAGAGTAGCATGAGAAAGACTGTCATATGATAGTACCACACTTTGAGCGTCGACGGCCATATTCTGGGAGTAATTGTGTTGTATTGCGGATAGCCCTCAGCTCAATCTCCTTGCAGATCCGGCTTCCATAATGCCTCTCCACACCGTTGAGGGTCTCATAGGCAAGGAAGCTCTTGCCACCATCCTCGACCAGGGCGACCTTCGTCAGGAGTGCAAGGCCCCGAACTCTCGCTTGGCCGAGTGTTTCAGCAGGGTTGGCATCCTTCAGCGTCAATGAGACTGAGATCGAGGGCAAGGACCATTTCAAGTGTGCAGCCAGCACTTGTCGGCACCGTGACACTCACCGCGTAAGTCCAGATACTTCTCTGTTACTTCGAAGGGGCAGGTGAAAAAGAGGAGGAGAGGGTTTCACCTGCAACAATTGCCCACCTAATTCCGGCAGAGGAGCTAAAAAGAGCATTCAAATTTTGCTATTTCCGACTGAGACAGAAATAGGTGATTAATGCAGCAGCATGACTGTAACGACGATCTTGGGGATTGGCAACCGATTTTTAAGGATTGGAGCTTGCGAA
>Ga0153953_1000316_pt1 | contig 16565 bp, 18 predicted proteins | sample TSNJ037MetaG_FD_104718 | JGI IMG/M metagenome (GOLD analysis project Ga0153953, IMG submission 104718) | Attine ant fungus gardens microbial communities from New Jersey, USA - TSNJ037 MetaG | ecosystem: Host-associated > Fungi > Mycelium > Unclassified | place: USA: New Jersey, Wharton State...
GCTTCCTTATACCTTGACCAGCTATTCCCCCTGCTTCCGCAAAGAAAAAGGCGCTCACGGTATTGAAGAGCGCGGCGTATACCGGATTCACCAGTTTGAAAAGCAGGAAATGATCGTGGTTTGTAAGCCGGAAGAAAGCCCGGTATGGTTTGACCGCCTGTGGCAGAATACGGTGGATTTGTTCCGCTCCCTGGAGATCCCCGTGCGCACGTTGGAATGCTGCTCCGGTGACCTGGCAGATCTTAAGGTGAAATCCATTGACGTGGAAGCCTGGTCTCCCCGCCAGAATAAGTACTTTGAGGTGGGAAGCTGTTCAAACCTGGGAGATGCCCAGGCCCGCCGCCTGAAGATCCGTGTGGTAGGAGAAGAAGGCAAGTACTTTGCCCACACACTGAATAATACGGTAGCGGCGCCGCCCCGGATGCTGATCGCATTCCTGGAAAATAACCTGAATGCCGATGGCAGTGTCCGGATTCCCGAGGCCCTGCAGCCTTACATGGGCGGCAAGCCGCAGATCGGATAAAAACAAGCAGTTCCTCGATGGTACGATTTTATGACATACCCCGAGTTTGCCACTTGTGATGTCAAAACGGAGCCCTCATGGTCTCCGTTTTTCCCTGTAAATATGCGATTTCCCTTGTGCCTATTGGCCTTTACAAATTTTGATAATATGTCCCTACATGATGTGCCTATTTGAAGCTCTTTATTATTAACCCTGCGCGTCTTTCCCTGCACCATATCGCCAACATATACACGGTCGCTGAGGATATTGTTAATCGTGCATCGCTGCCGTGATGGGCTTCTGCAGAAGCTTCAGGACAACAAGCTGAACGGCTATCATGATGACGTTCTGCACAATACGCGTCGGCAGAAGCGCGAAGAATGGATTGCCGGTTATGATCGTGAGCCAATAGGTGCTCAGTAGAAGGCTGATGCACAGGCAGTTTACCGCCACAGCCCCGGCAAGCTGAGGAATCGTGCCCTTGCGCTTATACAAGAACAGCCCAAAGACCACGCCCGTGAGCGCCGCCGACACGGTAAAGCCGGGGAAATATGCGCCTATCGGGAAGAGCGTAGCGCCCATTACATCCGCGAGTGCGCCCGCCACCCCTGCCCATACCGGGCCAAACATCATGGCGCAGACGGCAATGGGAACGAAGCCGAAGCCTATCTTCACAATGGGCGTTGCGATTGAGCAAAAGCGACTCAAAACAACCTCTAGCGCAATCAGCAGTGAGACATATATCAATACCTTTAACTTGCCATTATCTTTTCTATTCATTTATATGACCTCCTTCATGGTCGTCTCTCAGGCAGTAACCCTAATAGGTGACTGCCGTAGTTTTTGCCACAAAGAAGATCTATGTGGCAGCGGACGCGGGCATGGCAACGCGAGTTTCCTCTTCGTCCGGCGGCAACATCCCATCCGCCGGCACTTAACGCGCCACTCCTACTCTGTCGTCGAAATTCCCTCCATATCCCTCGCTTCCGCCTGCGTGGGAGGCGAAAGCTCACTCATTTCGGGTTTTTTCCTCTTTCAAACCAAACCCGCTTCGCTGGGCTCTTGCGCGAGAACGTGGGGACTAGTTTAATCCAAACATTTTTCTTATTGCCCCGGCCATGTAAAATGAGCCGAAAGCACACACTATCCCATCCTTTCCTGCTATATTATTTGCTTCCGTTACACCTTGCTCCACGCTTTTGCAGGGCTTTACATCCTTCACACCGTGGGCGAGGAAAAACTCGGAAAGCTCCCTTGCACCAAAAGCGCGGGGGTTATCCGGCGTTACGGTGAACACCCGCTTTGCTATGGGTATCACTCTTTCAAACATGGCCTTGAAATCCTTATCGGCCATTACTCCGGTTATAAAGGTCACTTTTTTGCCGGGGAAATATGTGTTCAGGTTATCCACCAGATTGTCTACACACTGGACGTTGTGCCCGCCGTCAACTATGACCCACGGTTCCCGGTGTACAATCTCAAACCGTGCTGGCCAGCGTGTCTTGGAAAGGCCCTTATGCAGCGACGCGTCGGAGATTTTCCAGCCCCTAGAGCGCAGCTTTTCCACAACTGAAACGGCAACAGCGGTGTTCTGCGGCTGGTATGCACCCAAAAGCGGGATTTCCAGCCCCTCATATCGTTTGTAGTTCATCCACTGCCCGCTTATGCTGTTTTGGTATACCGCAACGTCACGCGTGTCTACAAATTCAAGCGTTGCTCGGTTCTCCACGCAGATGTGCCGTATTACCTCTTCTGCCTCAGGCGGCAACGGGGCGGAGACGACGCAGCCGCCCGGCTTTATAATCCCCGCCTTTTCGACGGCGATTTTCCCAATAGTATCCCCCAGCACGGCGACATGGTCGTAGCTTATGGGGGTGATCACCGCGACCTCCGGCATGGGTATGGCGTTGGTTGCGTCAAGCCTGCCGCCCAGCCCCACCTCCAGCACCACAATGTCGCAGCCGGAGTGCCGGAAGTATTCAAAGGCTATAATGGTAATAAGCTCAAACTCCGTGGGGTGGTCGGCGAGGCTCTCCGTCTCGGTCTTTACTTTTGTCGTTATCTCCCTCAACACTTCATCGCTTATAGGAACACCGTTAACCTGAATACGTTCGTTGAAGAGGTTTATATAAGGCGAAGTGTATAGCCCTGTCTTATATCCGGCGGCAGTAAGGACAGACGCCAGCATGGCGCACACGCTGCCCTTGCCGTTCGTTCCCGCCACGTGCACGTATTTGAGCTCTTGGTGAGGGTTCCCCAGACGGGCGAGAAGCTCGTTTATGCGCTCAAGCCCCAAACGGCTCTCCCACCAGTCACGGTGGGTGATGTATTCGATTGCGTCTTTCATACCTTAACCCGCCTTTTAGATGCTATACCTTAACCTCTGTTTTTTCCTCAAGCTCCGTTTGAGACGCTTGAATATTGGGAAACTTGGCGTTACGCAGGTTACATGCCCACATGACAATACCGACACCCACTCCCCCGAGGATGTTCCCCAGAGTTACCGGCAGCAGATTGATCAGAAAGAAGTTTTTCCAAGTAAGGGCCGCCGTATTGATCCCGGCCTCGAGAGCCAGCGCCGCGTACTCAGGGACCTGCATGGCAAAAATGCCCGCGGGAATGTAGTACATATTCGCGACGCAGTGCTCGAAGCCGCAGATGACGAAGAAGGCTACCGGTATGTACGCCCCGGCGATGCGCCCTATGGTGTCCTTTGCAGACAGGCTGCAAAGCACGCCGGTGCATACGAGGATGTTGCAGAAAAACCCAAGGACAAGGGCGTTTCCGAAAGGCATTGCACATTTGGCCGCGGCGCTTTTAATTGTATATACCGCCAAGCCTCCCGAGGAGTAATTTAATTGTCCGAAAAAAGCGCAGCCCGCCGCCAGAAGAACCGCCCCGGCAAGGTTGCCCAGATACACTACGCCCCAGTTGCGCAACATTCGGGATACCGTGGTGTCCCGGTTAAGTACGGAGATGCTAATCATGGTGTTGCCGGTAAAGAGCTCGGCTCCCATCAGCATAACCATACCCAGACCAAAGGGAAACAGCAGTCCGCTGACCATTCGCGCGGTTGAAACGTCCGAAATGGAGTGGGAGGCCGTGTTTGCCACCGCGCTGCCGAGGGCTATGAACAGGCCCGCCAGCACCGCCATAGCAAAAAGTTTTCCAATCGGTTTTTCCGCCTTGACCTTACCGGTCTTGGCGTAGTTTGCGGTCATTTCAGCAGGTGAAAAGACGTTCATAGGGCCACCTTCCTTGCCGCCTGCACCACGTGCTTTACCAATACGCTTGTGGTAGCCGTTCCCACGCCGCCCGGTACGGGGGTCATTGCGCCCACGATGCCCTCAGCGGCCTCAAAATCCACATCGCCGCACATACTCCCGTCCTCAAGGACGTTGATGCCCACGTCGATGACCGTCTGTCCGGGGGCAAGGTAGCTCTTGTCCACTATCTTAGGCCGTCCGGCGCTGACGATAAGTATCTCACCCTCACGGCAGACGGCGGGCATATCCACAGTCCGCGTGTGGCAGACGGTGACGGTCGCGTTCTTGCCGATGAGCATCATCGCCGCGGGCTTTCCCACTACAAGGCTGCGGCCTACTACCACCGCGCGCTTCCCCTTGGGATCAATCCCGTAGTAGTCGAGAATCTCCATGCAAGCCTGCGCCGTGCAGGGGGCGTAGCCGGTGTCCGTTCCGGTGAAAACGCCAGCAAGGGACAGGTCTGTTATGCCGTCGATGTCCTTTTCGGGAGAGAGGGTATTGCGCACCCTGTCGTCGTCCATGTACTTCGGCAGCGGACGGAAAAGCAGGACACCGTGTACCTTGTCGTCGTTATTTAGGTCATTCAAAGAGGAGATAAGCGCGTCCTCTGTGCAGTCGCCGGGGAGGAGCACCTGTCTGACCTTCACGCCCACCTTTTCGCAGCGCTTCATCGTGCCGCGCTCGTAGGCAATGTCGTCCTCGCGCTCACCCACGCGCACGATTGCGAGGGTGGGGACTATCCCCATGCTTTTAAGGCGTTCAACCTCCCGAGCCATTTCCTCGTTCAGCGCCGCCACGACGGGCGCGCCTTTTAATATTTCTGCCATGTCCTCACCTCAGTTGAACCTTGCGGCGACATCCTTGTATATCTCGTCCGCAAGCTCTGTGTATTCCTCAAGCATGGTGTTTGCCTTACGGTTTATGCCCTCTGCGTAGTCTCTGTCGGTCATAGATTTGGTGTTTATAAACACGTTCAAGCTTGCAGCCTGTAATGCCGCTTTGCAGCAAACCACGCCGCAGCCCACGTCGGAGATGGCAGTTGCCGTACCCGTGACGGCAAACTGGCCGTGGAGCTTTATAGCCTCGCAGCATTTTTCCATAATGACAAGGGGTACGTCGCAGCACTCCCGTAGGGCTTTTTCCATGACACGAGCCTTTTCCGCCTGCTGCTCCGGCGTATCCTTCGGCATCCCGTAAGCGCGGGAAAGCGGCGCAAAGACCTCAGCGTCCTTTGCCACAAGGGCAATAAGCTCATCCTGCAGGGTATCCGCCTTTGCTTTCAGGGCAATGATATCCTCCTGAACGTCGGCGTACTTCTTCTTGCCTAGGGTCAGGCTCCCGACCATATTCCCCAGAGCCATGCCGATAGCTCCGACGAGGGCGGACGCGCCGCCCCCGCCCGGTACCGGTTCTTTGGAGGCCAGAACCGTAATAAATTCTTCGCAGCTTTGTTTGGTGTAATCCATAGTATCTGCTCCGATTCTTAGAACAGGCCGCTTATCTTGCCTGTGGAGTCAACGTCTATCTTCTCGGCGGAGGGCACCTTGGGCAGTCCCGGCATGGTCATGATGTCACCGGTGAGGGCGACTATGAAACCCGCGCCCGCCGACACCTTGATGTTGCGAATGGTCACCTTGAAGCCGCGCGGAGCGCCCAACAGCTTCGCGTCGTCACTAAAGCTGTACTGCGTCTTTGCCATGCAGATAGGCAGATTGCCGAAGCCCAGCTCTTCAAGCTGCGCCGCCTGCTTTTTCGCGTTGGCGGTGAGCTCCACGCTATCGGCACGGTAAATCCGCTTGCAGATCGTCTCAAGCTTTTCTTCGATGCTGTAGTCCTCGGGATAGGAGAAATTAAACTGCTTGGGCTGCTCGCAGAGACGAATCACTTCCTCGGCAAGTGCTTTGCCGCCAGCACCACCCTTGCCCCAGACCTCGGAGAGAGCTACGTTTACACCTAACTCCCTGCATTTTTCCTCCACGAGCTTAAGCTCAGCGGCGGTGTCGGTGGGAAAAGCGTTGATAGCAACCACAGCGGGCAGGCCGAACACCGTTGTTATGTTCTCTACATGCTGCAGGAGGTTGGGAAGCCCCTTTTCGAGTGCCGCGAGATTTTCATTGCCCAAATCCGCCTTTGCCACACCGCCGTGGTGTTTCAGGGCGCGGACGCTGGCCACTATGACTACCGCGTCGGGGGTCAGTCCCGCCATACGGCACTTGATGTCGAGGAATTTCTCGGCGCCCAGGTCCGCGCCGAAGCCCGCTTCCGTGACGGCGTAATCGCCGAGCTTGAGCGCCATGCGGGTCGCCATCATTGAGTTGCAGCCGTGGGCGATGTTGGCGAACGGCCCGCCGTGGATGAAGGCCGGGGTGTGCTCCAAGGTCTGCACAAGGTTCGGCTTGAGCGCGTCCTTGAGTAACGCCGTCATCGCGCCGGCGGCGTTTAGTTGCCCCGCCGTTACGGGCTTTTCATCGCGGGTGTAGCCCACGATTATGCGCGAAAGGCGCGCTTTCAGGTCGTCAATGCCGCTCGAAAGACACAGCACCGCCATGACCTCGCTGGCGACAGTGATGTCATGGCCGTCCTCGCGCGGCACGCCATTCACGCGCCCGCCAAGGCCGTCCGTTATGTAACGAAGCTGCCTGTCGTTCATATCCACCGCGCGCTTCCATGTGATGCGGCGGGTGTCTATGCCCAACTCATTGCCCTGATAGATGTGGTTATCCAGCATTGCAGCAAGCAGGTTGTTCGCCGCGCCGATTGCGTGGAAGTCCCCCGTGAAGTGCAGGTTTATATCCTCCATCGGCACCACTTGGGCGTACCCGCCGCCCGCGGCCCCGCCCTTGACGCCGAACACAGGGCCAAGCGAAGGCTCGCGCAGAGCTACAACGCTCTTTTTGCCGATAGCGCGCAACCCATCCGAAAGTCCAACAGTCGTAGTAGTCTTGCCCTCGCCCGCAGGCGTAGGAGTAATCGCCGTTACCAGCACCAGCTTACCGTCAGGCTTATCCGCCATTTCCTCGAGCAGATTGTAGTCTATCTTCGCCTTGTAGTTGCCGTACTGCTCAACGTACTTGTTGTTGATACCCAAACTCTCCGCTACCTCACTGATGGGGTTCATCTGTGTCTCCTGCGCTATCTCGATGTCACTCTTAAATGCCATTTCCTTTCCTCCTGCTTTGACGATATCAAATAATTTCTTGATTATTTCTTGCCTGTATTATAATTAATTGCTAGATCTCGAAATCTGCAGACTGAATGTCATCGCCTTCATATTCAATCATTTCTAAATATACGCCTAATGCCTTTTTTGTATCAAATAACGCTTCCTTAATATCGCCGAACTCATAGCGCATTAACATTTCATAGCCCAATTCAGCCATGCCGGCTACCGCCTCGTCCAAACTATTTACTTTATATGAGATAGCGAAAACTCCGTCCGGCTGTGTGTCATATATAGCGCCCATTTCCTTTCTTATCCGTCACATGCATAAGCTCCAACCCTTTTGGATGCGGGCAAAAGGAGGCACACATGCCATGGTCGTCAGTAAAATCAATTTCCGGTACAAACGGTCCGCCAACAATCTTTTCGAAGGACTCTGTTCCCTCATCTAAATTCGCATATTTGATATGAATATGATCAAAACGTTCAACTTCCACTCTCTTTTCTCCTTTTGTTTGCTTTAAGGGGAAGAGCCTGCCGGCGCTTTAGCTCGACAGGCCCTTTTCAGCGCAAATTACTATTCAATATTCGCCGCTTCCAGCTCGTCTGCAACAGCCTCACGAACTTCTTTCGGACACTTAGTCGCGGGGAATGCCAACAGTGCCTGCATGCTCATGCCCATAGCCTGCTTCATTCTTGGGTCGTTACGATCCATAGAAGGTATGTGCTTTTGGATGATTGCATAAGCCTCATCGTTTTCAAAGATATCTTTCACTTTGGATTTTACAGTAATAGCCATTTATATTTCCTCCTAATTGATTCTTTAATCGTACTCAGATTTTGTTATGACCAGATTTGTAGATGAAGTAACGACACCCTCGAGCAGCTCTTCATTAAAGACCTTGCGCAGCTCTTCAAAAGTCCACGCGCCATCTTTGAGGCAGTCCTTGCCACAATTGTTGTACTCCTCAGATTCGGAATACACCGCGAGCTGACCGTCGCCCTCAACCTTGACCATGATACCGGTGGTTGTGAACTCCTCGGACACAAGATATGCGATTGCCGGAACCATATAAATGGGCAGTATTTTCACTCCCTTGGGAGAGTTATCTTTAATGATATCAAGCGGAATACCCTCCGCACGATACTCAGCAAGCGCATTGTACCAGCTGCGTGTTGCAGCCAGCGGTGTAATCGCATTGACCGTGATACCATAGTCCGCCAAATCCTGCGCCACAGCCTTTGTAAAAGCCCAGATACCGGAACATGCAGCGGAATATGCAGCCATACCCTGCAGGCCTATAAAAGCATTGGAACCAACAGTTACAAACTTTCCGTACTTCTGCCCAATCATATAGGGCAGCGCATAGTGCATAAGGTAAAATGAGCCGCTCAGCTTTGACTCGATAGTGGCATTCCACTGCTCGATCTGCATATCCTTGATGTTGCCTGTCCAATGCGAAGCGGCATTATTGATAATGATGTCGATTCTGCCCCACTTCGCAATTGCCGCATCGACCAGCTTCTTGCAGTCCTCTGTGCTGCTAACATTGCCGTAAACAGGAATTGCTTCGCCTCCGGCGGAATTGATCTCAGCGGCAGTTGTTTCCGCGTCGCCCATAACCCTTTTTATTTGTTCCTCATCCTCCGGCAACAACTTGACGATCTTTCCGTCATGTGCCTGCATAGAAGAACCTTTTTTGCGGTTGTTGGTTACGACCTTGCATCCTTCAGAAGCCATGAAAACAGCTAAATCATGTCCAATACCCTGTCCGGAGCCAGTAATAATGGCAACACGGCCTTCAAATAATTTACTCATAATTCACATCCCCATTTTTTCACTTAAGGTGGTTCTTCTCTGTGATAATCACATCGTAACCATTGCAGGTGACCGTGTCGCCGATTTCAGCGGAGCCGTTATCGATGAGAGCATAACCGATGTTCTTTTCTACGGTATAACCATAGGTGAACTTAGTTACTCTGCCGATGATTTTATCGCCCTTCTTTACATCAGCGCCCTTGGGTCCGCCGTAAATAACAGCGTTGTAATCAGGAACCTCAATGCCGACAAGCTTACGCGCGGGTGCCTTATCCTTAACTTTCTTAAGAGCCTTCTTACCAACAAAGTCCTTATTCCAGTCAATAGTATTTTCGGAGCCTACCTCGTAAGGTGTGCAACGGCGAATATCCAGCATCAGATAGTACCCTGCCTCGGCAGCCAGAGTCATAGCCATAATATCAATTTCAGTTACGCGCATCGCTCCCGCCTTATCGCCCTCCTCTGTCAGCTTAGCTTCCAGAGCCTCATAGTTTTCAGTGGGAACATAGAGCTCGTATCCGAACTTCTCGCCGGTGAAACCGGATTTAGCAATCTTCATAGGGATATCGCCCATAGCAGCATCTCTGATATTAAAGAACTTAAGGTCGTCAGCGCCGGCGTCTAAGACTCCATTAACGATCTCCAAGGACTTCGGTCCCTGTACGGAATACATTCTCCACTGCGCTGTAACATCATCATAAGCCACATCGTAGTCCGCGTCGTACCATCCGAATCTCTTCAACAGGTCCTTCATGTACAGCGTTGAAATCCAGTACTTTTTTTCATCTAATCGGAAGATGATGACATCGTCGCAAATCAATCCGTCTTCATCCAACATGACAGTGTACTTAGCCTTACCTACGCCCTGTTTTTCAAGGTTCGCCAGATACATCTTGTTAAGGAAAGCTGTAGCGTCTTCGCCTGTTAACTCTAATAGTCTGTGGGTAAAGTTATACCAACCGGCGGTCGTTCTAACAGCGCGGTGCTGCGTCCGTAAGGAATCATCTTGATATAAATAAAACACTCTATTCACCCCCATTACTTGTTGATTTTTTTGACAACTATTTCTTTGGCTGCCGCCTTAGCCTTATTCTTTTCAGTCCTGTCATAATCATATCCGGGCTTCTGACGCCTGTTACCGTATACTTCTTTCTTGATAATGAAGCGCACCATGTTTTCCTCGTCAAGATAATCGTAATCGGCCTTAACAACCCACATGGTATTAACCAGGCTCTTTACCATACCGTTGAACAATGCTTCATACAGCTTGATGTATTCGGGGTACATCCCATACATGAACAGACCGGTGGCATCGCAGTCGATAACAACCTGATCTTCGGAGAATTCTTCAAAGTGCCACTCAATAGCCTTAGACTGCCAAATCATGCTGATATATGCGCCCATTACACGACAGTCGTCTACATCGGAGGGTACCATCATCCATTCGCGGATAGCCTTACGGGTAACGGATTCTGCAAACTGAATCTTGCCGGTAGCGTCCATCATTGTTCTCAAGACATACATGTCGCTGTCCCTTATCGCGCCGTCTTCGCTGCGGCTTCTTAAACCTTCCAGAACATGATAGGAATATGCCATAGGCCAAGAAGAATTCATCCGGAACATTTCACCCGCGGTGAACTCCTGCCCTAATGCGGCTGTGAATACGCCGGTGTTTAAAAATTCACATTCTTCCTTCTTTGGATGACGGTAGTCATCCTCGTATCCGGTAGCAGGCGGTCCCCATTCTTCCCAATCATGTCCACCGGGATGGTTAACGTGATCGCCAAATTTATGCTTCGCTTCCCAAACCACACGGCATACTGGGTCTCCGCAGCCTTTACGCTGAACCAAATATCCGTTGTAATTTTCGTAACCTATGCCATTGGGGCCATAGAGACCTTTACAGAACCACTGTCCGCCGCCTTCTGAAAGGTCGCAGGCATCAGGACCCACGATATCGATCATGCACTGGTGGACTTCCTTTTCAACATGGTCATTGGACGCGTACCTTATGTAGCCGGGCATAAGCATCATCTCATCGCCCCAATCCGCATAGTTAGCGGGTCTGTACATGCTCTGCTTGATGAAAGGAGGAATGGAGTAATCCTCCTCGAACTGGGCGACCTGTCCCACCGCATCCTCGGGTCCCCAGGTTTGCAACATGGACTGTTTCCACCATTCTGACATAGCACCCTGACGCTTTTCCTGATCGGGCTCTATAATTTGGAACGCATTCATTGCGGCTACGGCAACCATGGACCCGTGACGAACCAAAAAGTTATATGTTTCCTTGAAGGATTTGATAGCGCCCCATGGGGACATCATGCCTCTAAACAGGCGAAGTCCGCTATCGTCATCCTGTAATCCCACATCAGAGATGTTGTTGGGGATCATTCTCTCCGCTTCTGAATTAGTATATTTCATTTACTATATCCACCTCCATGTAATAATAAACGATAGGCTAATGCGGAGGACTCGCATTTTGCGAGTCCATCCGCGGGAAATCACTTTAGCCCTTCATTGGATTAACTTCCACAAAGCCAGCCTGCGGACCGAAATTTGGAATCCATGATGGAAATGCTCTCCACAGAACAATATTGTTGATAAAGAAACCGTTGTGCAGCTTTACGACTCTTCCGTCTTTGTATGTGAACGTACCTTCCACTATATCCGCATCAAGAGTTACGTTAGGTACGTCCACCTCAACGTCAGCCTGCAATGCTACGCACTTGCAACCGCAAACCCGTGCCGTAAACTCCAAAGTTCCGGCCCCAACCTCCTGCGTGCAAATAAAAGTGGTCGGGATAAAGCATCCAATCGCCTGCAGCCATGCCCAATCTTCATGAACAATTTGGAAATTGACGTTCTTATCCACCAGAGCCCTTGGCTCTGCAGTCGCGAAATACTCATTGGTTTCGTTGATGTACAGAGACGCGGTCTTGTCCTTGCTCATTTTGTATTCCATTAGGACGCCATGCATCTCGTCAAATTTAAACATAATCAGATCCAGCCAGCCGCCGGCCTCTACGTTGCTCTGGTCAGGGAGAATGGTGCGTTCACGCGCGGCGAAGCCGGTCACATGATGCTTGACGCCCTTAATGGTCAGTGTGCCTTCGACTCTTCCCGGCCAGTTGTAACCGATTGACTTCAGGTGGTCAACTAATGTGCGAACCTCATCCTTGCTGTACCAGAACGGATAGCCTTCGCCGTAGTGAGTAAAATCGACTCCTATGTCAAGCTGCTCATCATAAACTGTGGCGTGCCAGGTCTTCTTGTTGGCGTCAATTTCACAAGTGAATTTGTCAAGTTCGATCTTCAGGGTATTCTTTGCTTCATCCTTCGTGAACTTCATGCTCCCGCCTGGGAACGGACGCCAAACCGCATCCGTAACTCCCTCGAAGTCAGCCACTTTAAAAATCTGACCTTTCGGAGTATAGACCTTACCCTTGCTTGTACGGCAGCTCAAGTTCCAGCTGTCCATGTCCTCAGTACCGAACGGCATAGCGCCCCAGGTCGCATTCATTTTCATTTTCGCAAGACCTACGTCCATGAAATAATCGGTACCTTCCTCGTCCACAACGTGACACATCCAGCCCCAGTCCATAAAGCCATGGTCAGTAGTTCCCTCTGGATAGAGCATGGCCTCTTCTTTCAGTGTTACCTCAGGGTTTCCGCTCTTTGGATACATAATTTTTCCTCCTTGTTTTTTATTTTTTAGTAATTTACGCTAATAATTGTTTTGACTCATACTGAAACAATTGAAAACTATGGTTAATCAGAAATGAAGCAGTCTCCGTCGCAATGGACGTTTTGACCGGTCATCCAATGGCTGTCATCAGATGCCAGAAACAGCAGGATAGGTGTGTGCAAATCTTTTTTGTTGTTTCCAGCTTATCAGAATTGATGTCGCAGATTGCCAGCTTTACGCCCTCTTCAGCGAAGCGAATTGCCTCTTGCTTGCCGAGTCCGCTGCCGTTACCGGTCATTACACAAACCTTTCCATCAAGCCTTCCTATGGTGAGCCCCCCGTTTTAAGTTTATTTTGACAATGTACGGCACATTTATCTATTCATATTTTAGCAAAAATGCCAAAAGAATTTCTACAAAATAAGTTTGTTGATAACCATAATGCGGCTTTTTATAAGTGAAAATATGCAAAAAAACGCACACATATTGTCATAATTTTGTTGCATTTTATATATTTGTGAGATAAAATTAATAAGTGAGCGATGCTGATACTTTTGATGCCTATTATTGAGGTGTGCGCCAGTTCGGTGCCGAATATATAGCAGGTGGGAAGCCAGTCTGGTAAGACCTAGCAAGTCGCCAGTACCGAGTCCTTGGAGCGTCAAAGGCTAACAATGATGTTTAAGCGTAGGATAGGGAGAAGGAACGCCGTAATGCGAAAGCGTGAAGTGATAGAGCTCCGTCAAATAATCGATTGTGTGGGGGGGGGGTCTTCTACCTCTATGGGTCACCAACAAGGAATAGTCGATAAGCGAGACTATGAAAACACACCGGAGTCCGAGAGCATGGCATACCTGATATCGGTATATTCGACATACCTGGGAGGCCTGGATGGTTCTGCACATGAAGCAGTAGGGGGTGTCGGCCAATGCAATGGCGAGTACGAGCGAAGACCATCGAGGAGTCGGATTCGTTCATAGTACCGAAGAAGGCAGTAATGACGCTGGAGGGAAGGGACGGACAATAAGTAGCTTCTGCCGACAAAACATAGAAAGCACAGGAGGCAGTCAATCTATGGAAAAAGAGAAAGCAGAAATAGCCAGTCTCGTAGGAAGATATGGCAGGATCCAGTCGCTGATGAAATACGTCAACAAAGAGACACTTCAGGAATCCTATCGAAAGCAACCAAAAGGGAAAGCGGTAGGAGTGGACGAAGTCACCAAAGAGGAATACGGAATAAATCTGGAAGGGAACATAGAAACACTGCTGGTCAGAATGAAGAAGTTTTCCTACAAACCATATCCAGTACGCAGAGCTTATATACCGAAAGAAAACGGGAAAATGCGTGGATTGGGGATTCCGTCATTTGAGGACAAGGTGGCACAGGGAGTTTTCAAAGAGATATTGGAAGCAATCTATGAACCGGCATAGAACCAGCAAGAAGAAGCTGAAGATGAAAAGAAAGGCAGTCAAGAAATGGATAAGGGAGCATATACATGAGAGCATTGCAGATATGATTGCAGTGCTTAATGTAAAGCTGAGAGGCCACTACAGATACTACGGTATCTATGGCAATTATATCGGCTTGCAGAAATACTTCATGTATGTCCGACAAGAACTCTGGAATGTCAAACGTCGAAGAGACCAATCCTACTGGCGACATGGAGAAAATATAAGAGTATTCTAAAGATACACCCATTAGAATACCCAAGGATATATTTGACCAGTGCTTATTAGGTTGAACGACTTATTGAAGAGCCGTATGCCTTAATAGGGCACGTGCGGTTCTGTGAGGGGCTTTTGTGACTTGAACCTCTCTCATCGCAAAGAAATCTAAAACGAAAAGGAGGGAAAGTCGAGACGAAGTCTACTCGACGACTCTAATGACAAAGCCTGAAGATCGCGCATATCAATATGCTGATAAAAAGGGTTTCCACCAACAGAAGCAGATTCTCAAATATATCAAGCAGGGAAACCGAAATGCCATAGAACAAATCGTACTATCGCCTAAGTACAGAGATGATTGGGAAAAGGTATTTAGTAGTAATTTAGATTTTGCTTGCAGTTCATTTGAATATTCGTGGAGCCAAGCCTGCTTGACCGCCATTCAGGAAGGCATTTCCGAGCGCGAAATAAGCGGCGTCTTCTTGCAGTACCAATATCACCTGCGAAAAGCGGAATCTGTTAAAAAAATACTGGAATTAAGCGCCGCATTTCACCTTCAATTAGTTGACAGTGTATCCGCGCATAGGCTTGAAGATAAGTATTCGCCTATGGTGCAACGCTGCAGGGCTTACATTCGCGAACACATTAGCGAGCCAATTACCGTAGCTTCAGTTGCTTCCGCCATCGGTTATTCCAGAAGTTACCTGTCGCATGTTTATAGAGGTGAGACCGGAGACACTGTTTATTGCTTTATCCAGCAGGAAAAGCTGGATTTGGCCAAGCAGTATTTGCTATCCTTTTCTTATTCTGTGACAGAAATATGGAAGGAGCTGGGATTCTGTTCGCAGAGTCATTTTACAACCTTCTTTAAAAATCTGACAGGTCAAACGCCGACTGAGTTTCGGCAATACTCACAAACAGCGGAGACTGTAAACGCATCTGAAATTAATACAGCTGAAGCAATGCCGCCATCCTATATGTGGCTCGCTGCCGAGAATGATGTTTCTGAAGAGCATCAAAAGACCCTAAATGATCTAAATGACTACGCCGAGAATATAGGTTATAAGCAAGAGTCATACTTTCTTTATTGCGTAAAGAAGGGTAGAGTCCGCGAATTGGAGATGGAGCTGGATGATCCGCAGTTTGTAAAAACGATGAGTACCCTTTTTGAGAATAGTCGCACCTTAGCCTATAGGACATTTATATTTATGCTCCCTCAGATACACAGTGCTGCTGTAGACGGCGGCGTCAGTATGAAAAGCGCGTCGCAGTTATACACGGATTTCTTCGAACGAGCTCATGGAGCAGATGTGCCGGAACTCCTCAGATTAAATAGAGAGGCCTTTATAGAATTTGCCACTCGCGTAGCTAACGAATATATAACATGAATGCCTGAAAGCGAATCGCTCACACTTATGTGAAAACTCTCGTGCCCAGTCAGCAGGAGCTACTGTTAGAACTTTTAAGACGGGAAATCTAGTGTCTCCAGAGAGGGTCGACTGAACCAGCAAAAACGGGCAATAACATCCCCCCCTGATGTAGGAAATGCACTACATCAGGGGGGGATGTATGCGAAGAAAGGAATAAGAAGCACGGGATGCGCTATACACACCACAGAAGCCTAACTTTGGTAACAAGGCGGGTCAGGCTCAAGTATGCTGCCAGGATAGAGCAGCGTTCCAAGTCAATGGATACCCAGATACCTCTGCATGGACGCCGGAAAACCCAGCCAGTTATACGGCTCGAGAGTATTGGATTTGACTTATATCTTTAGAGAATATATACTGACACCCAACGCATACTTTAAGGCTATGTTATATGCAAGGGAAATGGATAAATGTTGGAGAAAACTGCTTGTTTCACCTGCCACCGGGATATCCCGGAAGACAAACTGTAAATGGCGCCGCAGGAGCTATCCCGGGGGATTGAGATGGTCATCGCGGACGGGTACATCTGGTTTCCATAATGCTCAGTAGCACTTATATACGATATATAAGAGGCAGTAAATGGAAAAGATGTTTTATGTATTGGAAAGGGTCTTTGGTATGACCCACATTCCCGTTCATTATTTCGACAATACCGGAAAAATCACAATATTCAGCCTGGGATTTGAAAAGGAAAGCGACCCTTTGGCAGGATGCTTCTATTTTTCTGCTGGAACAGATGCCTTGTGAATAGGCGTATACCAGAACCTTAAACATCAACTTGGGTTCGATTGCAGGATTTCTCCCCCTCAAGGGAGTATGCCTTATACAGACCAGTATAGTCTAATTCCTCCAATATGTGGCTTAGCAGACGAACCGACTCATCTTTTGGAATCAATCCTTCCAGATTTAATGGAAAAACCAGTTGATAAGTGTCTTGAAATTCGGTATAATCTTTATGGTATCTTTGGTTACTATGCATATCTAATTATACCATGGAGGGTAGGTTCTTCGGAACCTACTTTTCTATTTTGCGGCATAA
>Ga0153953_1000331_pt1 | contig 16386 bp, 14 predicted proteins | sample TSNJ037MetaG_FD_104718 | JGI IMG/M metagenome (GOLD analysis project Ga0153953, IMG submission 104718) | Attine ant fungus gardens microbial communities from New Jersey, USA - TSNJ037 MetaG | ecosystem: Host-associated > Fungi > Mycelium > Unclassified | place: USA: New Jersey, Wharton State...
ATCTCATAACAATGCTGGGTTTTGGTCCTTGACCATATTTCAGGAAGAATCAGAGGAAATATGACTGTAAACAATGTTAACCAATGATCAGCTTTGAGTTTTCCATGGGATTTTTCACCAAGGTTAGCTGGTGGACGATTAACCCAGGATGGAATTGCAACATTTGTAATGCAGTTGTGGATCTCTACCAGAGTCAATGCATCGAAAATTCATGCTAAGTGTAAAGACTCTACTTCAGAGTATTGGGAGTCATTATCTGAGTCCAGACTTGGGTGAAAATCACTTTCATCATCGTTGCTTGCATCATCAGTATTCATTGCCATCAAATTTTGAGTATTGATCGAGTGAAGACGTTGGAAATGGGATGGAGTGTCATTATGTTCCTGGTTCTCTTGTTGTAGCTCTATCAGTTCTTTGTCAACGATATCTTCATCCAAATCCATTCCCATATCATCAACAATTTGTACTTCCTGGTGTGTGTTTGGATCTTGCCCAGCATCTGTACCAATACCCCATTTAACACGAACATGGTACTGAAGAACTCCTTCTAACCAATTGTGCATTATTCCTAAAACCGTATGTTTGACAGGGTCTTGATAAAAAAGTTGATGAAGTGAAGACCATCGCACACCATTTCTATTGAAAAGCTCTGTACGCTGCTTCTTTGTTGATGCTTGTCGCCACTCCTCAGCAGCTGCAATCACTTCCAAGCCAATTCGAGGCCTCCACAAATTGACATCCAGGCTCTCGATGTCTGTTCTAGCAAGAGAACAGAACGAACAGAAATGATGGAGAGATGCAATTCCAGCAAATCCAAGAGCCTTACGTACAGCCAGTAAGTCTCCTATCAATACCAAGACACCAACGTGTTTATTTATACCTTCCGGATGGCGATAAGTGCGAACGATTACACCATGATGGAAGTGGCATAGCTGATCAATTATTGGATCTAGGAGGGCCCTAATTGTAGTGACAGAGGGTTCATGAGGAGGAGGAGTTATTCCAGCAAAAAATGTGTTTTTGGGTTTATGGCGAAGGTGGTAGAGGAGATTGAGACAAAACAACATGATTGCATCACATGAAACTGTTTTTCCAGCAGTTTTATTCATGGATGGATTGAACCAGTCGATAAAAAAGCTGAATGTCAAGTTCCCTACAGTCGTTGTAAATGAGCCCATGCTGGACTGTCCCAAATGTCATTCATAACCTTTGTTTCTGGTGAGCGATGCTGATAGGATAGATCAATGAGGTCCTCAATCCCTGGACGCGATAGGAAGAACTCAAGCCAAGATTTGAAATCTTGTGTAGTATATAGCCTGCGGGGTACAATTTTTGGGCCACTTCAAGTTGAACGTTGTGTCCAGAGTCTTTCTCCACATTTTTTACTCCGAGGAGTCTCTCTCCAAGTACAGGTTTCACTGGGACTGTTGAGTGGATAGTGATGGAAACATCTTGGACAACATATATTTCGTACAATTTGAGGCTCGATCGATAGGCTGGACATAGCAGTACGAACATCATAGGGAACAGGACAAGTGGGAGTAGCTGACTGTGATCCAAGCTCTGAGAGATAGCTCACACGAATTGATGTGTTGATGATAATCTCAATGAACTTGAGGATGCGTGTCGTTGTAGCTCTGCTGACCCCACCAATAAGATGCATCCAAGCAGCGAGCATGCAGACAAGAACATAAATTGATGATGTATCGACTACATTAAGATCTAATCAGAATTTAATATAATATTTTTTGATAAGAGAGATGTCAAGACGCACCAACTTGATTTATAAACTCATTCTCAGCTCCTGAAGAGTGATCTCCCATTGTGGACCCTTCTTCTCTAATTGAATGCATGATATGAGGACGATGGGTTACATTGGGCTGTGAAAGAAGAATGCTCATAAGTTGGTATATAGTCAAGAGACTGGTTGAACCAAAAATTTGGCACCTCGCTTGTAGCCATTGTTGCTGAGGTGATAGCTAGCTGATCTTGTTTTAGATGGTTGGTCTGGGTTGTTGCTGAGACCAGATTGCCTTGGAAAGTTTGGTTGTCAGGTGTAATAACAAAGCAGAGGCGGCATCTTGTACAAGTACAAATAACCTGTGGTGGCATTTGATTGAGACAAGACAGTTGGCACACCAAGTCGAAGTAAATCAGAAAAATACAATAACAAAAAAGTGTGACATGTGACAAAGTATCTATTGAATTGACAGCTAAGCTGACAAACCAATTGACAGATCACTTGACATCAAACCTTGTGACTCCATTTGACAGTTGTTTGCCCGTGGTGTTACTAACCCCCCCTTGATACCCAAAAGGTTTATCCAGCCTAGATCTTGTAAGTGTGTGATATGGGCAGTAGCTGATGTCGGACATTATGCGGTAGTCTGATTCTTTCATCCTGCATGATACAGCAACTTCGAAGATCTAGACAACGCAAACATTCCGCTGATCGGCGATACAATGCCACCGCTGGGTTTTTGAGGAAGAGGAAAATACTATTCTTGCAAATAGTGCATGAAAAGCCCTGCTTTAGGTCCTCTCTAATTGAATCCAAACCAAAGGATGCCTGTAGTATTTTCGATCAAGGAGCGGGTAACAAAAGCTATGCATTTGCTGCGGATGCATGATTGCTCGTTATTACTCAAGGGAGTGTCAGGAGGAAACGCCACAAGTTTGCCAGAAGTCGGAATTATTTTAGATATCGGGTTTCATCTGTCACCATTTTAAAACGCCGCTGGAGTAGGTTCATTCTCCGATTCGGCAGCAACGGCAGAGAGTGATGATTGGGGGGTTTGCACATAACATTAACAGCCAAACTCAAGCTGGAGATTTATATTTCTTCTGGCTGTGCAGGTCGATACAATAATGTGATCTCACTCAGAGGACGAAATGGTGGTAAAACCCTCGAAAGGGTCCAATCGACCTTAGGGGACCATACCTGTCTTGAGTTCTTGCCTCAGAATACATATATCAATGTTCAATACCATGGAAACATCTTCCTTCCGCTCTCATAAACTCTTGCTTTCTTCTGCATCTCTCCTCATCAAGAAGACTTCATGAAGACTTCATCCGGAGAATGTTGTCTCAAGGCGTCTTTGAACCCTTCAAAGTCTCCATTAATGTACCACAAGCTCACCAGTATTCACCCGTTTCTTCGCCATGTCTCATCCGACTTTCTGGTAAAACAAAAAATTCTTCTATCCAATCGGAAACACACCACCTGTATGCCTTACAGAACACGTTCCTCCAGAACAAGATGCGATTATCCTCCTCCTTGGGTGTGGTGATCCACGGAGTATTTTGTACACGGTCGCCATCGATCATGGTGCTCGTGATTTTTTGGTATACACTATGTGCATCCCCTTCTCTAATTTTTTCCCCTAGTTGACCGTCTCATGGATATCACTTGCTGCGACTGGGAGCCTGCAGTAATTGGTAACTGTCTCCTGATTCTTGTGCAGCAGATCTTTCAATCTAAACATGGCTCTTTCAGCCAGGAATATTCTTCTCCTGACGTTGGTTGCAGATAGCGTCGATACCGATCGGCTCTTGTTATATTGGAGCATTTTCTATGACATATTCATTGACAAGAAAACAGTCCTGCTCTTGCGAGAACAATGTCACAAACTCATCGAAGCTGCCGCCAACATTCCTACGTGGGATGCATCCGTCTACGCTCGTTTCATCAAATTTGCTACTGTAGAGACGTTGAACAAAACTCGTGGCCATTGGCTTTCCTATGCCGAGACGCTAGTTTTGTCCGATGCCCGACAGAAGCAACTCAAAAGGATAGTCTTAGCCAAGATGAAAGAAGAATCATCGTCACGCATCGGCGGAAGTATGTCGGCAATGCCTTCAGCAGCTCCATTGAGCTTCAGGTTCACGTTATCAACGAAGACCTACGACCAGTACTGGAAGACAGGTATCACCAGTCCCAACATGACTCCTTCATCTACACAGTTGAATCCAACTTTTCTCTTTTCGATGGCTGGACGTCAGTTTAATCTGCATTATGGGACCAACCCCTGCGCCGCTTTTCACCTCGGTTTGACCTTGACAAAGGCTGCATACGATGACAGCACTTCCTCTCACCCCGGATCGACTGTGCAAGAAGTATGGGATGCATATCGACAGCAATTTTCACGTTGGTCAGCGGCCTTTCACCGCCCGCTCAGTAGCTCGGATCAAAGGCAGTCAAAAATTATAATCCGTTTCACCTGCGGCGACGCGCTCGCATTCTGCGATGGATTACAGCGTTGCATGGCAGGGGATTATACACCAACCGTTTACTCCTCAATGTGGGGTGGCACCAAATTCTTATTTCACGATCGTACAATGCCAATATCGTTCAACGCCATCGACACCTTCAATTTGTCAGATCACCTCGGGCTACTGAATGTCCTTGTTGCAACCACGCCGTTGCTTATGGTCACTCCATATACAAGTGTAACCACAAGCTCTCTATTGTCTTATAAGGATCACCCAACTCAGAGAAGTGCTATCGAAGAGAGAGTGCTTTTGGACTTTCCTACTCTATCCATACTTCTTGGCATCATGCCCATTTGCTTTTCATCCGGCCTCACATTCTATAACGGCAGTGAGGCTGCTAGCCTTTCTACGGCTCTTGACAGAAAAAGACATCATGAGCGAGTTTCGTGGAAATTTGCTCAATTCATCCATGCCAGATGGAGTGGTAACTTTACTCAGAGGAGCTATCGAGCGCATTTTGAACCCGCAGACCTTGCCAGAAAGTTGTTGGACGTCTACTTGAAGATGTTCGAAGAAAATGAGGGTTTCAGCTCAGCATTTGAATGTCTGATGACTGGAAATCTTAATTTTACACACGTCCAAAACATCCATTATCACCAAAGATCATTTGCCTACTTTCTCCGATTAGTACGTTCACTTGGCTTCGTTGAAGCCTCCTGGCCTCAAGTAATCCGCCATTTCATCAATTATGTCGTTACAAACTCACGAATCCTCCTCGGTGCAAATCACATACAAAACTTCTTTAGTGAACTTGACATTCTGGGCATCTACTCTGAGGATAATGACCTTCCTTGACATGTTTCGAAAACATTTGTAGAAGATTTTCCATCCTGTCAAGAATGGGATGTAGTTCCTCAAATCATTTACATCGTTCTGAAGGCTCCTCGCTCTGCACTCAGAAGATTGGAAACTGTAGCTGTTAACAGATCCGCAAATCCTATCCTACAATGCGAAGCCTTCTGGGACAACTGCCATAGCTTCCATGACTCAATTCGTCCCATTTTCGGGGACATCATTGATTCCGATAAAGGTCGAAAAGTAATCATCGAGGATCCTGAGGGGCTCAGAGGTAGTTCCCCATTGATTGTCTCATTCTTCATCCCTATGTGTATCCTTGCTGATCAACGACACAATCTGCAAGTCGGATAATGTCTCAAAGCAACCCCTGCATCTTCTGCCGGTTTCACGTCAATACTCGGCCCACAGCTACGCATATATTCTACGAGAATCTCGGACAAGGAAAATGTCTTGATTTTGCCGAAGCGACCAGATAACCCGGGAGAACTCCTACATGGGCCTCCTGTAACCGTGGATTTGACGTGCGGCCAGAATATGACAAAGTATTCAATGGTAAAAGAGGGCTGTGATGTTTTCTCTAAAAAACTCGAGATCGTAGCTCCTGATGAGATAAAACTGCTAGCGGACAAGGCTACTCGAGTGGACGTCAAACAGATAACTCCTTACCGCATGGAAGTGCTTATCGGTGGATGCCACAGCTATTTCTTGGACTATCCGATTGCCATCGACGGTTCACGTTCGAAAATACGTATCGCCAGACGTTCGTCATACATCGAGGTGGGCACTAATGATCTCTTTGAAAACTTCGATTAACCACTAACTTCATTTTTCAGGTTGATGCACCTCCCTGCAATTCCCCTCTATCACAGCTAAGACGACAGCCGTTCCCCATAACAATTGCTAGTGAGGAGACACGACCTCTGTTCAGCTGTCATAATGCTCCTTATGTCAATATCGATTGCCTCCCAGCTCTCTCTCTCTTGGTAGGCTCGAAGATATGGGTCTGTATACACTTGCAAATGTGTATGTCCCGCAGGGAAAGAAACTTGCATAAATCCGAAACTCCAGTGTCTTGGGGGCCTTTGCTAAATTTCAAGGCGTCGATTGGCAGCATCCTTCTTCATTACGTTGATCAGAGACAGAGGGTCTACAATCTCATCGATCTAGATCATTTTCTCCCCCGTGCAATCATCATTTTATCTTGCATCCGACTTGATACGTCGTCTGCGACCATCCTCGGAGACACAGTTGTGATCTTCCCAAATCCGGAAAACATTGAGCTAATCGACGATTGTTTGTCCAGGAACGCTGTGATCACGAACATCTATGGTGACGAACTTCGCTGGTGGAGCCACGCCTTTCCAGTTTTTGCAGAGCGCTGTCGTCGATGGGATCACCTCCCAACATGCGAGTATATGAGATGTCAGCAAATACCGTTGTCTGAGGAATACAAGCAATCGCCATTGTGCTCCTGTGGAAAGGGAAAAAACCTCGGACCATTCCTTGAAAATACTGAATGGCGTAGCCTAGCTCCTCATGCCATTCGCATCGCACTCACGCCAATCTTTCCAGTGCCGTATCTTGAAGATGTGACTGAGCCAGAATTTTCCAGGACATTGAGGACAGGTATTACGGGATATTCACCTAGCGTAGGATCAGGGCAAGCTGGTGCTGGCTTGGACACTTGTCAGCAATGCCATGAAATGGGAAAGCCTAGGCTTTTGCACTGTAGTACTTGCCGAATGACTCGATATTTCTCAAAGGAATGTCAGATAGCTGATTGGAAAAATCACAAGCACTTATGCAAGATGAGAAGGAGGTTGAAATCGGGTCTCGATACTCAGAGCCAACTAGTGGGTCTTGATAACTGATAGAACTCAATAGACTATTTTTTTATTGGATTGTGTGTATTGCCTTGTAAAAATTCTGGGTTTTCTCTAAGCTTCAAGTCAAAATCGTCGAGAGCTTGTCCCCTCGATTATTATGGGACCATCAATAACGAATTATTGATTTATTCTTTGCACGTGGTGACCAAGTTACTTCAAGATTGGGTACGTTTTCGTACAGACTGACATTAAGTACAAAAGTGAGTTGGCCTGTGGACAAGGCATTTATTCAGGAAGCCTTTGGAGGAACGATGCCTCCGATCGTCATATCCCATCCTAGTTCTTCATACGTCCAGCCAAGGACAGAGCCTTCCGGAGAGTGGTACGGGAGCAAAGACTTATGCATACCCGGTTCCTTGTGTAGGTCGTCAATTAACTTGAAGTCCTCCTGAGCGAGAGTGAGAAGCTATGGGGAAAAATATCATGATGATAGCCCAGGGAGTATGTATTGGGATAATCTTACTGTGATATTATCTTTCAGCCTTTGTTCGTTCTCGCTCTTTGGAATGACAACCGTTTCCCTTTGTACACCCCAACTGAGGATGACCTGAGCAGGTGTGGCGTTATACTTCGCAGCGATATTCTTAACTCCTTCATGCTCGAAGAAGGTGGATGAGCGACCTAGAAAATTTGACATTAGTAAAAAAAAAGAAGTCGACGATGATGCAGCGGGGCGAAACACCAAGGGGAGAATATGCAACAATCAAGATTCCCTTCTCTTCGCAGTACTTTCTCAGATCCTCTTGGGGCAAACATGGATGTACTTCAACTTGGTTGACAGTGGGTACGACCTTGACATGGGGGAGCAAGATATCCAAAGTCTTGATAGAAAAGTTGGATACACCGATGGATTTGACTTTCCCTGTTTCGAGCAATTTCTCCATCTCCCTGTACGTATCGATGAATGTTGGTGGTTCTTGTGGGTTGAGCACGCGAGAAAAGGATGCATTTCCGACTGTGTTTGACTTGTCTATGAGACGAGAGCTAAGTGAGGTCGCGTTACCAGTATGATCAGAAAGACAGACCTACGACCGACCCTTGAGGCCAGTGCATTAGATACAGATCGATATAATCGCAATCTAACTCTGCGAGCGACTGCTCGAAAGCTTCACGAACGCGGTGATGGTCCACATTCCTGGAAAAGTTTGAGATAAACACTCAAGAGTAGGTCAAAGGGAGAGAGGGACATACGCAAGCTTGGTGGTAATATATAAATCTTTCCTTGGGATTCCAGAAGCTCGGATGGCTTGACCAACTTGTTTCTCGTTTCCTGTAACATGCATTGAATGAGATCATAACTTTGAAACCCCAAGCCTCGATACCAACCATAACCTGTGGCCTAAAAGCACCATAAGAATCGTAAATGCCCGATTAGATAAGGATGTTGATCAAGCTACCTACCGTATCGAAATGCGTGTAACCAACCTTCAAAAAAATCAGGACATTAGTCGATCTGAACTGTGTCTCAGGAATACTTTGATAGCCTTCTCAATCATGTCGTTGACACGTTGACCTCCGCCAACACCTCCCATCCAGCACCTACTCTTTGTGATACACTCAAGTAACTCAATGATCGAACGAAACGCTTACCCCAGGCCAATAGATGGGATTTTTGCACGATTATTGAGGGTATAATCAGGTATCTTCGACATCTTGGGATGATACAACTTAGATACGAGTCAAGAAGTCGATCTCATTCCGGACCGGGAGGTCCACAGCCTGATAGCATCACATGGGTTCATTGTTAAATACCCGACGGATCAAATGTTATTCCGTGAGCCCTCTTGAAACCACCTCAGTTTGCTGAAGTGATGACTCAGACAATTCTTTCAGACAATGCCATGGATTCGGTCTGAGAGATACGCCAGAATCTATGGCTGTCCTCCGGTAAGACAAGTTGCATTCGAAGAGTCTGTGTAGAGACCTATCATTTGGGCACAGAATAAGATATGGATCGATGATGAGCGCTACAGACAACGAGTGTAACTGATACGCACTGATACCGGATCAGATAATCACCCAACCATTGGTATAACTATTAACGTAGGTATAAAGTTGAGTCGGGACAAGAAAATTAAAAACAACAGTCATCTTTCAATGGTCCCCTAATCGATGCCCATGCTTTCCATGCGTAATGCCAGGCTAAGGTTTTCTTGCGCACTATCAATCAGTTCTTGAGCCATGGTTAAGTTCGCCTTTCGGGCACGTAGGACTGGAAGACAAGCCACAAAGACACTCATAATCTGTTCTCGAGCAGAATCTGTGTCTTCCATTTCTGCCTTCTTATTGTCTACACTTGTAGCGCCGATTTGAGAGGCGGCCTTTGAGTCGACTAAGGCGGGAGGAGTAGACGTGGTAATATTCGACTCTGTAAGGCTTAGGATAGAAGATTCCAACTCGGAAGCTTGTTCTTGAAGGTTGTCCAAGCGGTCCATCAGAGCATTATACATTTTCAGAGGCTCTTCGGATTCAAGGTTCGGTTCCGCCATTGCTAATTGCAGCGTCTCTGCTTCGGTGCGTTCGCAGATTTCACCGAAGGTCATGAATGATTGCATAATCGCTGGTGCTTCTATAACAAACTATAGAACAATGTCGAATGTTAGTTGGGCCAGGGAGGTGAAGGGGAACTTACAGTACTGGAAGTTAGTTCATCACAGAACCCGATCAAACGCTGCGTTTCGTATAGCACTTTCTCATCTGCAACATCAGCTTCATCCTGTGAGACTTGATTTTCGAGAATATCATGTTCTCTCTAGTATGCATGTGGGTTAGAGGACGGTAGAGTCTTGGTAAATCTTACCTTGGCAGATTGTTCGGCTTTGGTAAAACAGGCATCCAACGTTGAGCTCATGTATAGCCAAGGGTATGTTTGAGAAGCCACCTGTAGAGCATCTACAGCGTAGGGAACATTAGGAGAATCTGATGAAGGGTTGACGTCTCCCAACTCAGACAGGATATTGTTGGCGTCACTGCCAACTGCAGCTGGGGCAGAGCTATCTTGATTCTAAAAAAATGTCAAGTCACTTGTCAGATTCAGAGAAATTCAAGGGCGTACTGACGATCTCTTTGGTTGTAGGTTCCTCAAATGACTCCTTGGTCAAATGGGGTTTTGATGGCTGGCTCTTCGGTTTCGTCGAAATCTGTCGAGTTGACTCTCTTCTCTTCTCGATGCCCGTCTGATGTGGTATTTCTGCTGCAGTAGATGCCAACTTATTGCCGGCTGACTTTCGTCTCTCGGCCGAGATGGCAGTACCCGAAAGCCGAGGCCTGACCTTGGCACGCGTCGAGGTTGTGTGTGCAGTCAAGCCAGCTGCGACTGGTTTTGCTACTTGAGTCCTTCCTGATAAATATTCAGCTCTGACCGAGTGATATTGAATCTGTGATACCGCGGGAAACAGGGCCAGATGTTTGTGGCATGACAGAAGTGGTAGAAACCCAGAAGCACGCGTTTGCAGACTGATTTGATCCTCATCAATACCACCACTACTCTTTTTCCCTTTCTACTTCTCGTAGAATATGGGCCTCTTCTCCAATGTATTCAAACCCCTTGCATATCTCTCAATTCCAGTGGTCTTGCTTGGGTCAATTTCTAATGCCACACCAGAGGATTACTACTATACCCGCATGTTTGTCTACCTAGGAACTCTTTTCGGCGTTGCCGCTTCGAGTATCGTAACTGCTACGACAATGATCGCACGCGGCCATCCGCATGATGTCAACTTCTACGTTGCCCGGCTATTCCATGCTCTCATCTGGAGGTTCATGCATCTTAGGGTTGAGTTGGAGGGAGAGGAGCATCTACAGAATAGACCTGCGATAATTATGTGCAACCATCAAAGCATGCTAGATTTGCTGGTCATTGGAAAGTGAGTAGTTCAGGAGAACATTCACAGGAGACTGATCCTACTGATTGGCAGGACGATGCCCAGAGCAACTGCAATCATGGCCAAAAAAGAGCTTCAGTACACAATCGTCGGTCCTTTCATGATGCTCTCAGGAGCAATCTTTATCAACAGAGGAAAAAATGAGGACGCAGTACAATCGTTGAAGGCCGCGACTGACGTGATGAAGCGTCTCAAGATCTCAATGTGGATATTCCCTGAAGGTACACGACATCTTGGTCCGGAGGCGGATCTACTGCCATTCAAAAAGGGTGGCTTTCATATGGCTGTCCAGGCTGGCATTCCAATCATTCCTATCGTTACTGAAAACTATTGGCACATCTACCGAAAGGGGTTCTTTGGCACTGGCGTTATCAAGGTCCGAGGTATGCATCCTTTATGAACTCTGCCTTTGTTTCATGGGTCTCCTGACTTCATCTTCACACTCCTAGTTCTTCCCTCGGTACCTACAGAGGGTATAACTACCGCAGGAGTCAATGATTTGATAGAACACGTGCGTACTCAGATGCTCGAGACGCTGCAGAGAATTTCGACCCATGCCCAAAAACCTAAAAAACCCACAATCACCGAAGAAGAGAAAGTATCACCACCTTCTGAGGAGGCGGAACCTGCTTTTTCTAGCTCAAGTGTCGCCTCCGACCCACCAACGTCCACAAAATCTGACGCTGGCAGTTCTCAGTCAGCCAACCTTCCCGGTTCGTCTGCGTCTCTGGCGTCTTTTGCGACATCGTCGCAGCTTTGGCGATCGGCAGCTTGTAGCGAAGCTGGAGGTGAGACGGAAGATGATGATATAGTTGTAATTGGCCGACCAGAAAGGAAGTAGTACAAGGTGTAATTAGGAGACTCTATCGATCTTGTAGCTGCAATGTCGGAGATCTGGGTTAAATATTTTATTTAGGTGACCTGGGAAGGTTATGCTATGACTCTTCCTGTAGTTTGATCTGGCTATGAGTTCCTAGAACTCATCGCTTATACTTCATTTCATCTCATTACAGGTACCAATATATTCCTCTAAGCTTTGAATCCCGGTGAGTATACCCCGGGTTGTATGTGACCAACCTACTGTTTGCTACGAAGAGCTCATTAAATGATTTCCCATAGGATTTTTGAGGGAACCTAGGTGTGTAATTTGAGACCCTAATCTGAGTGAATTCGGGACAGATACAATTAGTGCTGCGTCTAAACATCTACTTAACATCTACTTACTATTCTTTAAAACCATTTACTAGAAGAATTGCTGGGAACGCTGATATTCAAAAATTACATAAACATTATTGAGTTTATTAATATCGATGTACATTCCCAGGGCAAGTTAGTTACGTGCTCGTTTTCGACTTCTTGAAGTGGAGTTTCAACATCACTATCCATGGAAGATGTCGAAAGAGCACCACATTCTGATATTTGAGAAGCACAGCCACAGTGATGGATGTCGAGGCTGAGTCAGCGTCACTTTTTTGAAAAGGGGTACCTATCCTGCATCTACGATCCCTCTGCACACATCCAATTAGATGCTAGAATCAGCCTGGCAGGTTCTTGGAAGGCTTTGAAAAGTTAATGACATCTGAGAAAGTCTGAGGGACACCGTCTTTACTGAATCCCCTTTCCCAGATTGCTTATCGGAGGACAATCCATTCATGGAGCTGTAATCCCCAAAGTCCGTATACAAGCGCACGTTCGCCAAATTTTTTTCGCTCCCTGGTCTACCTCGTCTAATTCAAAGCCGAGCCGGCATGGCAACCTAAAAATCCCGAAAAGGAAATTCTTCGGTTAGTCGTTGCATGAAACGTCAGGGCTGCAAAGCTGGACTAAATGAAAGGAAGAACGTTCTCATCACCCTTTTGTTGGAATTTTCTTTCTCCGAGAATCAGAATCCATTTTGCGGGCCCGGGCTATATATTGCTGCCCACGTTTGCTTTCTGTTACTCGTTCTCTTCTCTCTCATCTCAAGTCGTCACTACTATTGCATTGTCAAGAAGGATGCAAAATACTGCTGCCTCCAATACTCGTGCTCTCCCCGGTGAGTTCACCATTTGTCCTCTGCTCCTTGCTTCTGGGGACTATGTTACTCACCCGAGCCTATTATCTAGACTGCTGGGGTCATCGTGGGGTGCGTGGATAGTGCCATCATCCAATACGACAGCTAACCAATCGCGCATTTCTGCTGCTGCTGTGCTGCCATCGACAGGCTTCATCACGGTTCCCAGAGAATACGCTCGCAAGCTTCGAGGCCGCCATACGTGACGGTGCGGAAGGCATTGAGAGCGGTATTTGAGCATGACATTACCTTGTCGCGACGCGTAACCTTCCAATGCAGACGTACACGTATCAGCAGATGATGTTGTTCTGATGTTCCATGATCCATGTATGACTGACTCTTCTTTTGCAATCAAAGTCGATATTGACCTGTCCCCACAGCTTTGGATAGGACAACGGACTCAACAGGTAGACTTTTCAATTCTTTTCCTCGTTTGTCATGGGGTTCCGAGTTCCGTGACACTCACTATTTCCCGTTGGGTACAGGTCAAATTAAGGAACGCGAGTGGTACGGAGAGAAAGGAATGCAACATGCTCGGACCATCAAGTTGCCGAAACAGGGTATTCCAACATTCAGGAAGACAATTGGACTATTGATGAAGGTCCGTTCTGCGTTAGATTGGCGCTTGAGCGAATTGACGGATCTTTGGTGGTCTTGTGTTTGTTCACATTTAGCCAGAAAACCAGCATGTCAAGTTTAACGTGGACGTCAAAGTTCAGAATGACCCGGATAGATTGTTCACGCTTATGCACGACATCATCATCTCTCAGCCGGATTGGGAATCGATCCTTGCGCCGCGAATTCTTTTGGGGCTCTGGCATCCCCGGTTTTTGCCGTTTGCGAAGCACCGTTTACCGTATTGTCGTCGTTCATATATAGGGTACAGTGTTGCGATTGCGAGAAAATACTTTTGGCAAGACTGTCATGCATTTTCTATCTCGTTTGCATCGCTTACTACTGCCGATGGTCAAAAGTTCGTGTTTCCTTTTGCTTCTTTTTGGATATGTAATGCTTAATCAAATTTTCCAGGTTCCGACAAGAATGTAAGATGGCTGGGAAGAATATCATGGTTTGGACAGTTAATAAACCTGCGCACATGATGGAGGTCTGTCGTGTTTCATCTCGAATTGCCAAGTTGTCTCTTATGGCGAGTTGCATACATAGGCTGTGAGATGGGGTGTCAGCGCTATTATCACTGATGTCACGAGGACATGGCTGGATCTTCGATTGGCTCTGCACAGTACGTGTTCCAGTTCTTTTTCACCTTTTGTGTGGGTGTTCCAGCGCCACACACCTTCTGAATGTCTCATCTTTCTTGGTTCTGAATTTCTCTTCTCTTTGAATAAACAGATGACTACGAGAAGTGTGTATCCAAGTATGGGAGGCTTTTCTTGTGGGACCCCCGGTTCTATTCGCCTATTTTGATGTTCCAGTGGCGAGTGCAGCAGCTTGCTATCGAACGTGTTGCTGGACCGTTTGATGAATTTCTGGCTTCGAAATCTATTGTTGAATTGAAAGCCGTGCTATGATTATTTCTTTTAAAGTTTATGGATATTTTTAATAGAATGTCTATGTACCTCGAATGTTGTTTCTGGTCGTGGTGAAGTGTGCCTTGCCAGAAATTGATCGCGTGTCCTGTCCGTGAAATAATGTGATGATTCTTATGATTAGCAGAGGACTCCTAATGAACTACAATTGACGAGATCAGGAGTTGCTCATACGTCGGATAGTTTAGGATCATGTATGGGATAGAAGATACACCCATACGTAACACTATACGATCAGTCCAGGTGATTGCACACAATAGGGCGGGATTACTAATATCTTGGTCGTAGCATTGATAATGGGGTTGTATGCGATGCAGAATGTGAGCACCATTCCTGCCAAGCTGTTCAGAAACAAGATCTACATAGCTAACAGATAATTTCGGCTCGAGTTCTCTGTGCCGACAATAAATCATTGAACCCCGATCTGATGGAATTGTCCGCTTGCTTCTCTTTCACATGTCTCTACTCTATAACTGTTGATAACTTAGACAAACGTTGCATGGGCCAGAATGTCGTCTCAAGTCGATAAACAGCTATTCAATGGAAAGATTCTAACTGGCCGTCCATTGCCTGGTAAGCAATCATCATGAATCCTCTGACTGTTGTTCTCTGCTCAGACAAAGGGGCTGGGTGCATGTACAGACTGTTGGGGCCACCGTGGAGTGAGAATGGGTTTTGTATCTTGAATGGCTGCTTGAGTGCTGACTCTCGTTGTTCGTGTAGGCCTCGGCTAGGTTCCCCGAGAATACACTCGCGAGTTTCGAAGCTGCTATTAGGGATGGTGCGCAGGGCATTGAGAGTGGTGAGTTATCAGCTGGTTGAGCGTAGAGAGGTGTTGAGGCTGACAGATGCTGATATCAGATGTACATGTCTCCAAGGATGGAGTCGTGCTTATGTTCCATGACCCAGGTTTTGTCTTCAATCATGAGTATGAGAGATGTGGTTGTTGATCGTTGGTTTATTAGTTCTTGCACGGACGACAAACTCAACGGGTGCGGGTGGATATAATGATGGTTATGATTGCTGATCGTTCCTTAGGGGAAATCAAGGAACGAAACTGGTTTGGAGATGACGGGATGCAACACGTCCGCACAAAGAAAGAGCCCATCCAACCTATACCCTTGTTCACAGAGACGGTCGAGCTCCTCATGCGGGTATGTTGATGAATCATATTCACGATCCCATATAATTTTGAAAAATTCTCCTCACCCACGTGTGTGATGATCCACAAACTGATCTTTTTTTTTTTTGGAAAAAGTCCGAGAACCATCACGTTCGGTTCAACATTGATGTCAAAGTGCAAAACGACCCTGAACGGCTTTTCAAACGTTTAAACGACGTCATCACCTCTCAGCCGAATTGGGAGCGCGTTTTGGCACCGCGTATTCTGCTTGGTCTTTGGCATCCCAAATTCATAGAACCAGCCAAGCGGTACTTGCCGTTTTGTCAGAGATCGTTTATTGGGTTTAGTATACATGTTGCGAGGAAGTATTTTTGGAATCACTGTGATGCGTTTTCGGTTTGGTTTGCGGCGTTGGCGTCTGCGGAGGGTCAAAAGTATGTTTCCCTCCGTTGCTTGTCGGAGCAGAGCTTACTGTGGTTTAGGTTTAGAGAAGACTGTTTGAGCGCTGGGAAGTATTTACTGGTATGGACGGTGAACGATCCTGCTTATATGATGGAGGTGAGAATGCGCATGCGCATCGCAAACCCAGTGGTCAGGTTCACATGTAAAAACTAGGCTGTTCGGTGGGGAGTCGATGTTATCATAACCGACGTTCCGAATACCTGGCTCGATCTCCGTGCGAATTTACAAAGTATGTTGTTAATCAGTATTGAGTCAGAAATTATAAATCATTCGTTTGCTGACAGAGGACTATGACAATGTTGGAGCTTCATATGGAAGGCTGTTCTTGTGGACCACTCCATGGTTGTACTGGCCGTTCCGA
>Ga0153953_1000333_pt1 | contig 16357 bp, 6 predicted proteins | sample TSNJ037MetaG_FD_104718 | JGI IMG/M metagenome (GOLD analysis project Ga0153953, IMG submission 104718) | Attine ant fungus gardens microbial communities from New Jersey, USA - TSNJ037 MetaG | ecosystem: Host-associated > Fungi > Mycelium > Unclassified | place: USA: New Jersey, Wharton State...
AAACAAAAAGAAATCCTCCCCGCAACTGCTTTTATTCGGCGCGAATTGCTTAAATTTGAGATAAACTCTCGTGAACTGTTGTTTGACACGTTTGTAAAAAAGCTAGGGGAAGACAATAATGGAATTGTTGGCTGCTATCAGCAAATATATCACACCAAGCAAACGTTGGGGGGGCATCTTTCTGACGTTCGTCAGGAACTGAGTAAGGTGCTGATTGGTATCTTCAAGCCGGGTTATCAAGGAGGGCTTTCCCGCTCGATAAAAGCATGGTATAAAGATCTGCCCGCCATAACAAAAACACGCGTATTCGATAGTAATAGCAACATATTACTGTCGTTTGCAGAGAAACTTAATAGCTATGATGATATCCAAGTTCTCGATGAGTTGATTTATCGTTTTACGTCCATGGCGATTGAGGATTGGAGCGATGCTCTGGCAGCGCAGTTTATTGATGATATATCTGCATCGGTAAGCAAAGTACTCTCCTATCATCAGCAAGATCATTTCGTGCAAAACGATGATTGCAAAATTATTATTAATCTGGAAAACGGAAATATCGAAAAATCCTTTGTAAGCAGCAAGATTTCCGCGCTGGGAAAGACCGCATTGAACAATCTGGAAGCGGTTTTTGAAGAATATAACGGTGCATTGGAGCCAGATGAACAGTTAAATATTCTGATTCAGATGATAAAAGACCTCTTAGAATAGGAAATGGCAGGTGGAGGGAATGATCTATTTAGACAATGCGGCAACGACGTTTGTGAAACCAGATCGCGTTTACCAAAAGGTTGATGATACCCAGCGCCATATGGCGGTAAATGTTGGACGCGGCGCGTATACATTATCACGTCAAGCTATTGCGCTTGTTGATGAAACGCGGCAACTCATGGCGTCCCTGATTCATGCTAGGCGTCCGGAATGTATTGTATTTACCCCCTCCGCAACAATTGCCCTCAATCAAATCATATTCGGACTCGATTGGGAAGGGTTTAAGACTGTGTATGTATCACCTTTTGAGCATAATGCAGTGGCGCGTCCGCTCGAAATCATTCGCAAGCAATGCCAGGTGGATATCCGTATTCTCCCGTATTATAAAGACACCATAGAACTGGATTCGGATGAAATGGTGCGAATGTTTACCCAAGACCCACCTGATTACGTATTTATCAACCATGTTAGCAACGTAATTGGAGTCATTTCCCCTTTAGAGGAAATCGTTCAGCATGCCAAACAGAATGATGCGGTGGTGGTGATTGACGGGGCCCAATCGATTGGCGTCATCGAAACTGATTTGCGAAAACTAAATGCAGATTTTCTTGTTTTTGCTGGCCATAAGAATTTGTATTCTATGCTTGGTATTGGTGGCTTTGTCAAAAACAGCGATGTGCGCCTCATGCCCTGCTTTGCAGGCGGCAACGGGGCGGATTCTCTGAACTTGGACATGCCGGAAGAAATGCCTGCAGGATTTGAGTTCGCCAGCCCCAATATCGTGGCAATCGCCAGTCTCAACGAATCGCTAAAATGGCTTGGTGAAACGGGAATTCAATCAATATATGACCATAAGCGCCAGTTGATGGCATCCCTCATCACTGGTTTGCGGCGCATCCCGTCTGTTGAACTATATCTCCCGGAGAATCTTGATTTGCACATCAGTGTGCTGTCCATGAACATAAGGGGTTATCAAGCGAGCGAGGTGGGCATAATCCTGGATCAAGATTTCGATATTGCGGTGCGAACCGGCTATCATTGTGCGCCATATATCCATGACCTTATTGCAACCAAAGCATATCATGGTACCGTACGTATAGGCCTGAGCTATTTTACGACAGCAGAGGATATACAGACAGCTATTAAGGCCATTGCAGAAATAGGAGCATGAGCGTATGAACGATTTTGTTTACTATCTAAACTCAACTAACAACGCCGGCAGCGACACCACTGGTTCACTGGCTGAAGCACAGGTCAAGAGCGAATATTACGATAAAATTAAGATCGACCGCAAACTCGGCTTCTATATAACTGAAGGACTGGAGAAGCAACGCTATGAAGCATTTATTCTGACTGGCCATGCCGGGGATGGCAAGACCAGTATTTTGGTGCAAGTATTGAAGAACCGAAAGTTGCTTGCGCCGCTACAAGGATTGGACAAAGAAAAAGAATACGAGGATTTCTACTACGTCAAAGACATGAGTGAAATCCCACAGGATCAACAAGCAACTGTATTAAAAAAGGCATTGCACGCACCGTCAAACAGCAAAAGCAGTCTCTTGATCAGTAATACCGGCCCATTGCTGAAAGGTTTCATCGAACTGGCCAAAGAAGTACGAGAAGCAAAGGGGGAAGCATTTTTCGATGAGGATCGGATAAATCTGCAGTCCAAGTTGCTGAATCAATTGGATAAAAACGAAGATACCAATATCGAGGTAGAGGGCTTCCGCTTTATTCTGATCAACATTGCCCGTATGGACAATGTATTGTTTGCTACCCACATCCTGAGCAATATCCTAGAAGAAGGTCTATGGGGTCCTTGTCAGGAATGTTCCTTTGCGGACCGCTGCCCAATTTATAAAAACCGTTGTTATGTCTCCTCAAATTTCACCAGAGTTTCCGCATTTATCGAAAATTATTATCGATATCTTTACGAAAACGACAAACGTATGACCATCCGACAGATGGTCGGGCAGCTTAGTTATGCGCTGACAGGGAATTTATCCTGTGAAAACATTCAGGACAAGCATCTGAAGATGCCCTTTTTCGACTATAACTTCGCCAATCTGTTTTTTGGCTATATTGGCACAAGAACCCCAACGGACGCCACGCAGATTCGCGGTATCCGGCAGATACAAGGGCTGGGGCTCGACAAAATTGCTCTGGATGTCGACTACAAGCTGTTCGTGCAGCACAATTACTCTTCCTTCAGCTCAGACATACAAGAGATTTTACGTAGGCTTCAGCAGACATACAAGTGGCATTATCGACAGGTTGAGGATGACGGACAACCCTCAAACGGTGTGCAGAGGCGGGAAGCCCTGCTTCGCTGCGCCATCCGAAGGTTTTACCTTATGTATAGTACTTATGAAAACGAAAGTGAGATTGATGCGGTGCTCAATCAGGTGTTTGGCTCCAATTATATGGATTATAAGCACCTGATCTCCAAAGAACAAAGTAAAGTGACGAAGCGTAAGACAAAAGGGCTGATCTTTCAGGCGTTATGTGTCAAAAATACAGGGTTTATGCCTACTAGCCAAACCAACGAACTTCCGTTAACCCTGCGCCGTGAAGACGAAATCTTCCAGAATGTGATGCTTGTACTTGGAAGTATCAACAAAGAGTCTCTGAAAGTGGAGCAGCTTCGCGTTAGAAATCGATTTGAAGATATTGAAGAGAAATACCATCTAGTGCTCAAAATTGATCAAATCTATTTCCCGATCACTTTGCCGCTGTTTACCTATTTTGATTCGCTAATCAACGGTGCGATAGCCACCAATGACAATCCAGCGTTGAGCCACGGCATTGCGACTCTTGACGCATTGCTTCTGGACTCCTACGGCGATGATGCTCCGGATTGTAAAGAGGACTGTGAAATCAAGATAATTGTAAATACTACTGGCGGGCAAAAGATGTACCGGTTTGGGTTTATCAACAATCAATTGGACATTGATTAGAAGGGGCGGTTATGATTATGTATCCGGAACACTACAATCGAAAGAATGTCAATTCCCTTCAGAGTAAACTATTTGGCCACCGGCTAAAGCCCAGCCAGACAAAATATGAGTATTTGATCGAGTTCCTGCAAGTTGCCATCGCCCCAAAGAAGATCGTTGGTGAGCAGACATTCCAAGCGATGTTTCCCGTAACCCCCGAGGTCAAGGCAAAAAACCTCACATACTCCCCACAAACAAGAATTGGCCTTAAGCGTTTTATCTTTATGCCCAAGAGTAAGCTGGACGGCAAAGCTGAGGTCGACAAAATCGCTTACCAGAAATGCATCGCCGAGCTAGAAAGAAATATACAGGGTGGCAATTCCGCCGCCAAACGGCATAGCCTTATGTTGATACAGAACCTATTAAGCGGGTTTAGTGTGGTTAACCAGAATCGTTCGTGGTTTGACCAGAATTTGTTTCCGATTTGCCCGGAAGTCGTCCTGCCAGAGGGGATGGGAGTAAAAAGAGTTCGGCAGGGGATGAAGTTTTCTATGGATGATGTCAGAGTGGACTACGCCTTCGACTACCACAGATATACATATATGTGCCGCGGCGGCGAAATCTACTACCTGCATTTATTGAATGCCATCAATGAATACCCACAATACCAAAACACCATTGAGGCACTGTTGGGCAAGATGTTGAACAGTTTTCCGCAATTCTCTTTCCTATGCGACTTTATTCAGGGGTGCTGGGACGGGTACATGCTGATTCCTGATGAAGAGAGGAAACCGCTTTATAAAGACCTCGGAGCGATTCCTCTGTCCTTCTCACAACGAAATGAATATACGCTTACCGAGTTGGAAAACTTTTTGCGGAGCAAGTCCCACCCGCTGGAGAAAATGAAAACGCTCGCCAACGGTATTATCTTGCAAATGCTGCGGATGATGTATCTCGCCGCCTCGACGGAAAAGGAGCAGAATTGCTGGATTTTGGATATTAACTATCCGGGATTTGACAACAGTGAGACGAGAAAAGTTGCCGCTGCCGCATTCCGGCACAATGAAGAGGTGATCAGCCAATACCTCTATAGAGGGTTCACAGAGCTGTACGAGGAGCTAACGGAAAAGGATGAGCAAAAAGCGATCAAGTCCGCCGCGGATGATTCCTACCGACTGTTCCGCAAAATGGGCAAAATGATAGGGTTCGTCATCCCAACCACCGGTGCCAATATGCGGTTTTCCCTGTCTGAGGATACAATCAAATTCTTGGTGCTGTCCATCATTCCGCCCAAGAAGATGGTTACATTGGATGACTTCGTCGATCTTTTGTACAAGCATTACGGCATGGTGATAGGACCGGAACAGTGCAGCGAAGTATTAAGCGGCGATTCTTCTTTTTTGAATGAAAATCTGAAAGCATTTGCGCAAAAGTTAAAGGATTGCGGCTTCTTACGCGATTTATCGGATGCTACGGCAATTGTTGAAAACCCTTACGAAAGTGAGATAGTGCAACCATGAGACAATTGACTAAAATATTGACATATGAGATATGCCAAAAGATAGAGCCCAACAAAACCAATATCATCCGTCTGGAGGGCATGAACAGCCCCAGCATCTATAAAGCTGTATGTGAACAGCTCAAAAGTATGCCCTGCCTGAATTCCTTCCTGCCCAAAATGACCGTTGAACGCTTTGTGCGGTTCAGGGATGAAAGTAACCCTTCTTGGGACGCGGTGCTCACCTATCTACACCAGGGGGATAACCCTGCCTATCAAAAGAACTTGGCGGACAATTATACCAAAAACAGCTATATTGATTTTGACGGTGCGATTACTAAATGGCGTAACGAGTCAGTCAATCTTTCAACGCAGTCAACTGTACTGGTTCTACTAATGGGAACGGAGCTCGCCACCGACAAAGGTGGCTTGGACGATTTCTATCTGATTTCCCCTAAGGAGATCATTTCAAAGCTCAAAAAAAATTATAGTGCTTGGTTCGCGGATATCCTGGAGGATAACGGTCTCGCTGACAAAGGGAACGCCGACGCGCTTAATACATTATACAAAACCCTTTTCTCCAATATCAATATCGATATTTTTCAATTTAGTAGTTTTATCGACGAAACCAGCGCAGGCTCATTTTCAACTTTACAGGAGTTGATCGCACATATCTGCGAAACACTAAATACCACATGGAATGTGCCCAGCATTATCGACAGCCAGCTGGTTCCCAAAGCGCAGATGCTGCAATCAGGCAAGGCCAAAATCATTGAAAGCGCGATCAAGTTCATTATGCGGAATGACGATATTCCCACAAAGTCCTATGAGGCGAAATTGCTCAAGAAATTTGAAAAATATGCAGATGAGCAGACGATTGACGTCGATAGCCCGTTTCCCGCAGACACTCAGCGGTTTTCGAGTTATGGCGATTTCCAGCAATGCGTGCTGGACTTTTTAAAGGGGAAGAACCTGGAAAAAAACCGCGCCCAGATTCTGAATGTGGATTACGCAATCATTGATAATATCATCGGTACCCGCATTCAGGGAACGACGAAGGAGTCGATCCCCCTGTTTACTGGGGAGCCGGTGGAAGCATATTCCAAAATGTTTATGAGCGCCATCCAGGAATTCTACAAGCAGACCGATTTCTTTCCGACGGAAATTGCTGTCAAGGTCGACCGCGTCGTGTTATCCAACTGTACGGACAGTAAATCGAAATCCGATGACAAGAACGACCATTCCAAAATTGCAGCGTATATGAATATCTGCAATTTCTTGGGCGGTATCCTAGACTTTTTCAATGACGCGAGCATTCTCAGCGACGGTAAGCTGCTTCACTTTTTCTATGATTGCTGCGGCGTTTCCGACCCCTTTGATCATGCGAATTACGAGTTGCTGACAACGCCCGAAATCAAGGCCAGCGGAAAATGGGGCGATCCTTGTAAAGTTCACTTTACCTTCCGAGTCGCAAACGATGAGCAGGAACGCAAATTCGAATGCAAGTGGGCATTTTCCCCGTATGGCGCATGGAACAATGCATTTTCCTATCTTAGTGATGTGATGCATCGTTCAAGCACAGCCTATATGTTGCCCACACTCGTCTCCTGCGAGTACATCCAGGATTATTTGGACTGTGAGGGCGAGGATGAATTCTATGCGCAACTGAGCCAGATACGGGACAACATCCTATATGAAGAGCATAAAAAGGAGATAAAGGCCTATTTTGGCGATGGTACAACGACTCAACAGTTCAATTTGGTCTGCCAAAAATTCAAAGAATTTGCATCTACGCTCACCCAGCACGGATTATTTTATGCGCTACCCGACCTGCGCAAACTTGTACAGGCCTATAGCGAATTCATTCAACATATCCAAGATGAGTATTCGAAGTATACCGAACAGCAGCGGGAAAAAATCTCCTTGATGCTCAATTGCTTTGTCATAACTTCCAATCAAAACATAATCCATGATTGCGACTTAAAAGAGGTTCTGCTTCCCGCCTATCATCCGGTGATGCTGGAAAAGATAGACGCCAAGCAGCTTTTTATCCGCTCGGGATTCGCTGAGCTGCTGGCCCAAAAAATGGAGTCGAAGTTTAAAAATCTTGTTCAGCTTTCCTCAATCACACAGGGTACGGACACCATTTACCGTAAAAACGCCAGCTACCTTATATGCAAGAATATGTGGGAATACTACGGCGTTTACTATGACGTTCCCGCTGAATCAGACCTGGTTTCCGGGAACTCTTACGGCGTATCGATTGTCACCGACGATGAGGACGCCTCCGCTATGCTGCGTAGCACGCCGCAGTCCACCATTATTGTCCGAAACGTCATGGACTATGTCCGAACCTTTCCTGCTAGGGTTGACGGACTCAACATCGCGTTTATCGCGCCGACCGACATGCAGCATATTGTGGCGGCAATTCATCACATTGCCAATATACTGGAGAGGGATGGGGCTATGGCGACAATAAACATCAAGTTGATCTGCCTAAACAGCCGCAAAAACTCCGCGACCTATCTGAAGCGATGGTTGGACAGTTACTTTAGTGGAGACAAGCTGGTACAGGTGAATACCTTCCTGCGATACCTTTCCATTGATGCCAACAGTGGTTTAAATGAGGAGCTTGGAAACCTGCTGAAAAACCACGATATTTGCTTTGTGTACAACATTCTCAGCACAACCGGCGTGCAGTTCAATTCCGCTAAGGATGAAACAATGGATAAAGATCAGGCCAAGTTCCCCATGACGTTCACGCCCGACCCCATCTCCTCCACGCATGGAAAGGGCAGGAAAATTAACATATCACAGTTCCAATTTGTAGCGGCAAAAGCTCATACGCAGGTAACGCATATGGTGGGGTATCCAGATAGTATCGATGGCACTTACCGTGCCTATACCATACTGGAACTGTCTGAGACGCAGGGAAAGATTATTGAGATCGCACACGATTTCTGCAAGTGGGTCGTCTGCATTGATCAGGCGATAGACCGCCATATGCTGGAGACAGGGAACAGCAAGATCATCGGGTTTACTACGGGTGAAGGCAGCTATGGTGAGCTTAATGTAACGATTTCCGCCAGGAAGGATCTGCTCGTAGATATCAAAGAAATGTTGCGGAAACGGATCACCGAGAAATTTAAAAATTGGGATGAGAACCGGCTGCAGCAGGCCTCGAAATACTGTGTGGATGAGCTATCAAACAAAATGGACGGAAGCCGTATATTAAAGGCTCTGAACCCTTATGATTACGAAATCCACAGCTTCCTCTCCTATATCCTAACGCTGCAAATGCTAGGCATGACAACGGCCGACGATGCATATATCATCCGCTCTATGGTTAGCCTGGACTCTTACCGACATTGGTTTGCGGAGGATGGCACTCTAAGCAAAGATAATATGCGTCCGGATTTTATGCTACTTGAAATTCCCAATACGGAGGAAAACAGGGAACCAGAACGCAAACTCAAAATCAACATCAAGATGATTGAGTGCAAAATGGGATTTGCAAACGAAAATCACCTAGCTAAAGCAAAGGAGCAGCTCAAAAAGGGTATTGAGGTCATGGGCGCCAACTGGAATCCGCAAAATACCGGCGTCATGCATCGTTACTGGCTCAATCAGCTCTACCGGGCCATCATCTTTTCTCCGCTGAATATGGAGAATACAGCGAAAGACTATATCACTATTCGTGACAAAATCTATAATATTTTAAACGGCCATTTTGAGATTGAGTGGACCGGCGATATTTTCGCGTTTTGGTTGGATGTAAACGACGATCATCACGGCGTGGAGGATATTCTCCCTCAACTCGCTGCGGAGTTACAGCCCCGCGGTATTATACTGAGTTCCACTCGCTGCCATACCTGCGGACAGCTGTTCATACAGAAGATGTTGCTTCCCCCGGAAAACCGCGAGGAAGTCTTTGCGTACAACGAACCTGTATACGAGCAACCCGTATACGATGGCGACGCCGAGGAAGATGAACCCGCTTTCAACATTGCAGATGCTATTGATGGCCGGCTCGACGCCGCGCCAAATGACTCCACCCAAGCGGAAAGGAGCCGCGCGCTTGCTAGCCAAACTTTCTTTGATGAGCCGCTTTTCTCTCCTCTACATATCCCCGATGAAAATGCCAATGATAGTTCAGAGGAAATGCCTTCTCCGGAAAGTACAATCACCTCAACTGCACAAGCAGCTTCCGGGAACGAGGACTCTGTGCCTTTCTCGGACGGCGATCATACGGTAGGATCGGGGGAAACCGGCTTGCACTCTGTACGTTTGCGTATTGGTGAAGATTTGCGGACCAAGGAAACATATTATTGGGAGTTTGGTAATAAGGAGCTCAACAATCGGCACCTACTGATAAACGGTAATTCTGGATGCGGCAAGACCTACTGCATTCAGTCCCTGCTGATGGAGGCCGCGCAGCAGGGTGTATTATCGGTTGTATTTGATTATACCGGCGGGTTTACCAGCAGCAAGCTAGCCCCCCTGTTTAAAGATATGTTGGGTGAACGGATTCAACAGCGGATTATCCGCATTTCCAAAATTCCGGTCAATCCGTTCGTCAAGCACGAGATTCAGATTGACGAGGACCTGTTCGTCCCGGAAAACGATGTGGATATCGCAACCAAGATCGCTGAGATCTTTGCGACTGTCTATTCGTTGGGCGACCAACAGAAGAGTGCCGTCTACTCTGCAGTGCTCGCCGGTATGAAAACATATGGCGAGTCCATGAGCTTTCCGCTCATGGTGGAGGAGTTGGAAAACATTGGTACCAACTATGCCAAAACCGTCATTAGCAAAATCCAAGCCTTTACCGATATCAATCCGTTCACCACAGAGGAAACGTTTGATTGGAGCGATATCCGCGACTCCGAAGGTATCGTCTATGTCATCCAGCTGACGGGGTACGGGCGCGATATCCAAATTCTGTTAACAGAGTTGCTGCTCTGGGATATCTGGAGTTATTGCGTTAAAAATGGCGATGAATCCAAGCCGTTTATCTTGGTGCTAGATGAAGCGCAGAACCTGAGCCATGGCGACAAATCGCCGAGCGCCAAAATTCTTACTGAGGGCCGGAAATTCGGACTTTCGGGTTGGTACGCCACGCAGTTTATGAAACCCCAGCTCTCCGACGACGAGATACAGCGTTTGCAGCAAGCCGGGCAAAAGTTGTATTTCTGCCCACCGGATGAGGGCGTGGTGACGGTTGCCAAAAATATCGACATCAGCACGCAGGGGGCAAAGGAATGGTCGGAACGGTTGAAGAAACTCAAAAAGGGCGAGTGCGTAACCTGCGGCAACATGGTTCGGAATGGGAAGTGGCAGAAATACGACCCCAAGGTTGTCAAGGTGACAAGTCTGCAAGAGAGGTTGCACCATGATTAGCCGCTCACAGCTCAAATTCCATGAAACATTCCAGCCCGAGCTTCACTATATATCCAAGATTATGGAGCTTGCTGGCGGACGCTATAGCGGGACCAAATTCGATATCAGCCAGAAGACCGGTATCCCCACCGGCATACAAAAAGGGAAAGTAGAGCCGACCATTAAATATGCCGCGTATATGGGTCTTGTTGAATATACTTACACCAAGGGGGAATACGAGCTGTACCTGACGCCGTTGGGTAAGGAGATATACCGGCAGGACCGTTACCTGCATGAACCACTGAGCCATTGGGTGTGCCACTATGGGCTTTGCTGCACGCATAGCGGTGCCCCCCAATGGGCATTTCTGGTGAACGGCGTCCACTACCACCCTAATGAGACCATCACCTCGGAGTATTTACATACGCTGGCCAAACAGCATTTTCGGCTGGATATTTCATTTGAAGAGCTGTTTGGGGTGGTAAAGCGAACCTTTACTGATGGCTGCTTTTCCGACCTCAGCTTTCTCAGCTGGAGCGATACGCTGCTATTCCACGAGCTGCCCGAAAACCCTGAGCTGCTCTTTGTCTATGCCTATGCCCTGTTAAAATCATGGGAATCGCTTCTTGTTGACAAGAACGAGATTACCGTAATCGAGGCAAGCGAGGCCCTTCACTTCCACAATGCCTTCGGGCTGCATAACGACGAATTCCTAGATATTCTCGACCAGCTCAGCGATCACGGCGTCGTTGCGGTCAACCGTCAGCTGTTTCCAGCGACCATTATCCGATTGGCGAATGCGGAGGCAATCATCCCCAAGCTCTATAGCAACTTGCTGTAATACTTATAATATGAATTGTTTAAATCTGGAGTAGAAATTGTCGCTGTACCTTTGGAGTAGGCAAATAGCATTGTACAACATCTGCATGGGATTCGCCCATTGCTGCATTCCACGCGGTGAATGAAAAACTAAAAGTTTTTCATTGCAGATCAGTATAAGGATGTGTGATTAGGTATGCAAGTACGCGATTTAATTGAATTTAGCAGAGAGCGATATTTTAATGGTGCGGTACAGACAGAGTGGGTCTATTATCCTGACAAGGCTCCCGCAATCGCAGAAAGCTATGTATTTCACGGCCCCAAGTATTACGGGGTTGCGCAGGCGGATGTCCAGCTGGGACAACACAAGCTTATCGATACCGCATCCTTTTCTAAAATTATCGCCGACAAACTCTATTCTGAACAGCTCGTCAACAGCTTTTTGATGACCATAGCAGGATATGGAGCTGGAAAATCCCATCTGGCAGTAACGTTAGGGACGCTTTTTTCCGGAGAGTCCGCCGTCACGGATACCGTCATCAACAATATCGCTTCCGCGGATGTGGGAATCGGCGCATATATCCGCGATGTTCTTTTTAAGCCCAATCTGATCATCGCGCTCAACGGGATGAATAACTTCAATCTGGACTATGAAGTCCTCAAGTGCGCCAGATTGTCGCTGCAGGCATCGGGCATCGACGAATCACCTCTGCAACGCCTAACAAAATCCCACGCTATAGCCAGGCAATTTGTCCAGAATACCTTTATGTTCTGCGAGAAGAGATTTACTGAGCTCGCCACGCAACTGGGGATTCATCAGCAGCGGGAGTCGCTACGGGACTATCTGATCGCGAATGTGGAGTCGGACCAAAACGTACTCCAGATGGTGAATACTGTATATTCCGAAATCAACGGGGATGCCATTCGTTGGGACCGCGGTATCTCTGGGGGCGATATCCTGACGGAGCTCTCCAACCAGTTGTGCGGCGAGGGCAAACCCTACAACAAGATTCTCATCCTATTCGACGAATTCGGCCGCTATATCGAATACGCCGCAGCAAACCCCGCCATTGCGGGGGAGGCTGCACTGCAACAAGTGTTTGAGGCGGTGCAGGATGCAAACGGCAAGGTCATCTTCGTCGGCTTCATACAGTCCGACCTCAGTGCCTATCTGTCCCGCATCGAAAAGACGGCGAATATCATTCGCTATGTCGGCAGATACGAGGCAAGCGAAAAGTTTTACCTCTCCTCAAATTTTGAGACCATTCTGGCTAACCTCATCAAAAAGAAGGATGAGGCGACTTTTCAAAAGGTGATCGGTGGCGCGGTCGGCCACTACCAGCAGTTTCACTTGAAAATACAGGAGGCACTAGTCCGCGGGGACCGAAGCGCCTATCCTAGGAGCGTTTGGTCCGATCACAATCTCTATCAGCAGGTCATCCTTAATGGATGCTATCCGCTACACCCCATGACCGTTTGGCTTCTCTCGAATATGTCCGGCTGGATGCAGCAGCGCTCAACCATTGCATTTGCGGCGGAGATGTTTGAAAATACCCTCGACGCGGAGATCGACGGGACCTGGCTACCGTATATTTATCCCATTGAGATCGTCGACTCCAGCATCTACAACGAAATGCTTAATTCCGAGGAGAAAGGTCTGGTACACAGCCAATACTGCATGCTGTACCGGGATATCAGTTTGAAAATAGGCGATAAGCTGACCGAACTGGAAATCAAAGTCCTAAAGGCGATCCTGATCGTGAATATCGGAAAGTTCTCCTTTCGGGATCAAAACGACGCGATCTTAATGATCCGTAATTGCACGGATATCAGCCTTGATGATGTGCGAGCCGCCCTATGCTCTCTCGAAGACTTGCACGGCGTCACAGCGTTTGACGACCGTACCAACACCTATGATCTCATTGCGGAGGCCAGTGGGTTTAATGAGTTCAAGCGGTTGTTCGCTAGATACCGCCTCGGCGTGAAGATATCCATTGAGGAGGCGGACGAAGAAGTCATTAAATATCTGGGACTGGATCGGGATGTGGAGACGTCGTTTGCGCAGGAGCACAATATCTCCTCGATGGAGTGGTCTTTCTCCCGCAGGCTAGTCGACTCGTACACCGTCAACGACGTTTTCTGCAAATCCGCTGTCGCAACGCTGAACAAGGACTATTCTGGCGAGAACGCAAGGGGGCTGCTAGTATATGTGTATTGCCATGACAATGTGGAGGAGGAAATCGTCCGCATTTCCATGTTGCATCGGATCCACCAGTTAGACAAGCAAGCTATCATTTTACTGTTTCTCCATGACGTGGAGTTCCACATACTGGATGCGCTGCGGGTTCGAAAAGTCTTAAAGCGCTTTACCGCGGAGGATGCATCACGCTTTCAAAAGCATATCGTGGAGCAGAACCGTTTTCAACTTAAAAAGATCAGCCAGCGGTTCAATCAGCTGGTCGGAACCCGGCAGATGATTGGCGAGAGTGGGCTGGAAACCTTTAGCGGCCGTATCAACGCGCTTTGCACCAAGCGCTTTGACCGGATTTTCCCCAGTGCGCCTCCCTTTGCCTTTGACGGATTTGAGAAAAAAACCTCGGTGCAAGCAAAGAAATACCTATCCAACATTTGCACCAAGCTGTTTGACAGCACCCTAATGAATTTGCAAAGCTATCAGGCGTTGACACAGGACGAGAAAAATCGTGTCAAAGCGGTCCTCTCGGTCGGGGCAAAAACATCCTGGCAGGTATTTGACGAGAACTGTAACCTACTGCTATCGGAGGTCCCACAAATAAAGGCAATCTATGAAGCTGTGGACAGCGCCCTGCCATCAGATAAACCGGTGAATTTCTGGCATCTCTTCGGCAAGTTCACTGCGGCTCCATATGGAATGAACATTTATTCGCTGACCCTGTTTTTCTTCTACTATCTTGCACAGAAAGGCAGGCGCGTTCTCTGTTATTACATAGATGAAAGATTAACGGCCTCCTATGTTGGCAATCAAATCTTCAAGCAGACCAAAATTCAGGTGAATGAACTGTTGAAGATTCGTATGCAGAAAAACCCCAATGCCGATGTTGACATGATCGTTATGGTGTGCGATGAGATCCTGAGCAACCAGTATGTGGAGAACTGCCCGGTGCTTCGCCAGAAATTGAGAGATGTCATGGCCCAGGAGGGCATACCCTCGCAAAACGAGCTAATTGTAGCCCAAGCAAATATGCGCCTGGATGATGGGGATTACCTTTCATCCGTGATCTATGGCCGCCTAAACGAGGCGAACAAGCTGCTTCAGGATGCACAGCAATCCTTGGTGATCAACAAATTTGTCAAGATATTCGATCATATACAGTGCAAGGAGGGTGTAATTGAGAAATCCTCCCCCTACGAATACAGCGAATCCTATATCGAGTCTGTAAGGTTGCTCCGAAATGCCGCTGACAAAATCTTAAACGACAAATTCCAGACGGCATTGAGCAGGCTGAGCTGTAATATCACTCAACTATCCCAATTGAAGCAGATTTATAAAAATGCAGCGAAAATGCTGGAAAAGAACGGCTACATGGAATATGTCCGTGCGATTCAAAACCGCTTGGAAACGATTGAGGAAGAGCTACTTATCAAACAGAAATACGATAATGTTATCGTGGAATGCGAAAAAGATATCGCTATGTGCATTGATATGGAGTCATCCACATATGAACAATGCGCTCAGTTGCTACGGAAACTCCGAGGTTGGAATTTGTTTTTCTCGGAAAAGGCAGATATGCCCAAAGGCCTTTTTGCTCGCCTCTCCGGAAAAATAGAGGAAGAAATTATGCTGTTGCAGGTCCGGATGGACGGCATTGTGGAACACTGTGAGAATGCGATTGGGCATGTCTGTCGCACAGAATCCAAAGCCGCTCTGGGGCAAGCGAGAAACTCGCTGGAGAATCTGACCAAACTGAATCCGCCAGAAGATTTGTCCAAACGGATTCTCTCCGTTCTTACGGATATCTCCAATGCAGAAACCTGTATGGCGGCGATGCCGCAAAACATCGATGGATTACAGCAGGCGCTTGCTTCGTTTGACCCAAGCTCAAATACCAGCTGCTGCGACGCCATCCTCTCGGAATACCGCTTGGCCTTATCCGCGTTGGAGGAGCAGGAACAGCTGTGGATCGACAGCTATATTGTGCCTGTCGAAAACACTGTTGCAGACATGAGTACATTTGACTGTTCCAATTGGATCACAAAAACAAACTGCCTGCCGGAGTTCTTGACACAACGCGCGGTTTCGCGTTATCAAACTGCGCTGGAACGTATTCGGCAAAGGCTACATCAGTGCAGGGTGGAAGGTGTTGTTTCGATGTTTAATGAATTGACTCCATCAGAGCAGGCGGAATGTCTGCAGTTGATTAGCGGTGGGGATAGAATCTAAAAAACCCCGGCCCTTCACCGCGATCCGGCTCCTTGGGATATGGGGCTAGCCTGTTGGTTTGACAACTTATTCACCCCAATTGTGTCATCGTAGAAACTTCGGATCATTGATTGCCCTGTCAAGCTAATAAGTAAGTTTGACATTTAGCTAAAAAGCTAAGTATAATACATTCCTATCTAATGAAGGGAATGAATAAATAGTGACTAAAGAACAAAAAGACTTAGCGGAAATAATCGCAAGGGCTAACGGCGGATGTGTGACATTCAATCTGACAAAAGCGGCGCAAATAGCGGGACGTTGCAGAAACGGGTTCCCTGCGTGGTTACATAAGCACGGGGTTATGGTTGAGAGAAGTGGCAAAGACAAGTATGTCAATGCAAACGATTTGGCTATCGCTATGACTGAAAATCGCGTTTCTCCACTATGAAATGTAACGGTACTTTTAGCGGGTGCCGCTTTCTCATGAGTAAATTATTAACAAATATATGATTATATGCGGTATAATGTCGATGTAATAATGTGGTGGAAATAAATACCGCATGAAAATCTTTTGTGAAATGACGGAATAGCATTTGATGATACATTGCATCAATTATC
>Ga0153953_1000344_pt1 | contig 16211 bp, 16 predicted proteins | sample TSNJ037MetaG_FD_104718 | JGI IMG/M metagenome (GOLD analysis project Ga0153953, IMG submission 104718) | Attine ant fungus gardens microbial communities from New Jersey, USA - TSNJ037 MetaG | ecosystem: Host-associated > Fungi > Mycelium > Unclassified | place: USA: New Jersey, Wharton State...
ACCCATGAAAATCTTAACAAATTCTTCCGTGGGTTGATGAAATTTTTCAGTCAATCGTTTTTTCTCTATCATGTAAAAAACTCCTCGCTATCCTTTTGCTAATTTCCATTATAACACATATACCTTGACACCCGCTGTCATGTTTTTCCAGGATGCAAAAATATTTTTCTATACTTATCTATTATAGCCATTAATTGCCCCTGCCGCTAAATTCAGGGGTACAAAGTATTGAACCATTGCAACGGGAATGTATTTAGAAAAGAAGTATACCATTGAAGGGTGAAAACTGAATGGGCAAGATTTGATAGCAAAGAGATACACATGAATTTCACGAGTTGCATTTATTTAGATGTGACTACTCATTACGGATGTCCCGAATTATGCACCGTATTTTGTAAAAATGATACTGTTACCTTTTCGGGATACGAACCAAAGATTCACTTTGAGTGAACCGGGACGCTGTCCATTATAAGCATTTCTTCACATTTGTCTCCTAATGTGTATATTAGTCACCGATAACTGTTCATGAAGCCCTTTGCTTTATGCGGCTTACGACTCTGCCGGCTGGCGGGCTTTCATAAACAGGTCAATATCTTCAACGATATATTGCTGTCCCGTGGAGTGCAGCACGTCATAAAATGATTCGATGTAATCAAACACACCGTATTTGTTGAATACATCAAGTACGGACGCTCCGTTCATGTTATGTGTCGACTTGTAACTCTCCAGACAGAAAATCTTAAATTCAAGTGTTTTACTCATTTCTTTCACCTCAATACTCCGGCAGTTCAAGCTTTCCGGTTTGTTTTTCCTCTAAATAGAGGTCATATAACTTTTCCGTGCTGTACTGCCACACCTTGGTTTCCTCTTTTTCCAGGGCTGCGTATAGGCCGGAACGGTACAACCCCGCAATTGCCGCATCTTCCGTAAGGTTCGTTTCCTTTGCAATTCTATCCGTTAAATGGGATATTATAATCGGAAAGATTGAATCAAATTTCAATTTATCCATTGCTGTGTCTCCTTATATCTGCTGTACATCTGCGTATTTACAGAAATCCAGCGACTTCGTTGTATGAAACAGGATCTGTTCCCCGAAGTCCAGCAGTCTGTTTGCCGCCAGGATCTTAGGAGTTTTAACAACCACATCGCTTCCGTGATATATTCTCATTTGATCACCTCAAGCGTTTTTTGAATTTCAGCATGTTCCTTGTTTAATTTTGATAACATAGCCTCGAAATGTTTCCGTTTCGTGGTCTGTTCGCGTACCCGGTCTACTTTTTCGGATTCTTTTCCGATATAATCCGATAAGACCTTTGGACCGTTTCTATATTGCAGGTAGTAATAGATATTATTCCCTGCTTTTTTTGCCACAACGGATCCTTTGGGTAACGCAGCTATCTGATTACTGTAATACTCCCGCATATATTCATTGCGCGAACGTTCTTTTTCCAACATAGTCGTGATTAAACTCATTTCTTCTACCTCACCCATATCATACCCTACAATTAAGCGAAAAGTCAATATAATGTAGGATAATCGACCTAACATAGCTAACATAGTTATCGTAAAAATCGAGTTATCGTGCAGAGGTCTTGTGATATGGGGAAATCCACTAAAGAGAGTTTGAAATTGCACGATAACATAAGAGAAAAAGGCATATGCCCTCCACGCGCATAGCACGTGGTAGATACAATATATCACCGAACACTCTATGTATTCTGAATACTTTAATACGTATAAATCTAATTGGAATCTATTCTAGCAATAAAATTAAAGATTTTCTCTTCCCGCTTTTTTTGCTCGGATGCATTATACTGGCCCATTGATAATTCATCAGCAATACACCCGTCTTTTAAATATAATAACCTATTGCCACGAGCACACGTTTTAATATCATGCGTAACCATAATAATCGTATTTCCTTCTTTGTTAATCTGCGAAAACATATCCAAAACTTGCTCTCCTGATGAAGAGTCAAGTGCACCTGTAGGTTCATCCGCAAATATTATCCCTGGAGTACTATTTAATGCTCTTGCAATAGCCACGCGTTGCTGCTGACCACCGGACATTTCTCCTGGATATTTATCACAAACGTCTTCAATGGCAAATTTTTTCATTATATCTTTCGCACTTTCATTGGCTTCTTTTTTGTCTTTTATCATATAAGTAGGATAGGTAATATTTTCAAAGCCAGTTAAGTCAGGAATCAAGTTACTACTTTGGAATACAAATGAAATTACTGAACTGTGCAGTTTTGCCAACTCTTTATCATGATAACTCCACTCCTTACCATCTATTATTACTGTACCGTTTGTAGGTTTATCCATATAGCTAAGAGCATATAGTAGCGTCGATTTCCCCGAACCACTACTTCCCATTATCACGGTAAAATCACCCTTATAAATATTCAAACTGATATCTTTAAGTACTTTCTGAGATGTGGAACCTGTCTGGTACTCTTTTGATAAACCCGCTGCTTTAATCATTACTTGTTTCATTTTTTTCCTTTCGCTTCACTCAAGGGACAAAACATTTTTGACACTGATGTTTTTATTATTGTTTAGGGAACTCATTAAGATGAGATCTATGAACCCAAATAGTTCAGAACTCCCATGCGTTTAAAAGTTATTTATCTGCTTAAGCATTAATTTAATTGCAAAAAGGATACTTTTTACAATTCTCTTATTCTTCCATTAATTCTTTAGGCATGATTTTTTTAATGCTTAAATTCACCATGTACGTAATGCTAAATGCAAGTATCATAATAAGAAGCAACACTGCTGAAATAAACCAGTATGAGTCTGAAAAGGCATCAATCACCTGCATAGCAAGAAATTTTTTTGACACCGTCAAATGCAACGCCAAAGCAATAACAATGCTAATAATTATGCATATCATATTTTTCCACATGTTTTGCTTGATAATATATTCATTAGTAAATCCAAGAGCCTTTAAAATTCCATATCTTCGACGCTTATTTTTATTTTCTAAAAGGAAAATAACAGAAATGTTAATCATAGCAAAAGCTATAATAACTACAATCAGTATTCCAGCAATCGACAATAGCATTGTTCTTATGGATGATGTTGCATTGTCTATGGCAAACCATTCTCTGTCCCCAGTAACTCCCGAGAAATTTTCTTCTATTGAGTCCACGAATTCATTGTATTGCTTTTCATTAATTAGAGCAATAAAGGCCGAATATGGAATGTATTCAGGAACACAATTTTTCATTGCTTCAACGCTTATCATAATTCCGTTACTGTTGAGCATTGTTGTATATGTTCCGGTAATTCTATATTTTTTTTCCACTCCATTGATTGTTAAATTAACATCTTCACCAACGTCTTTATTTAACATTTCAAGCACACTTGATGTAACGGCAATTTCACTATCATTTTTAGGTTCACCACCACTTATTGTAATTCCAGTTGAACTTGTTAAGCGATCACTGAAAACATCAAACGATACACCACTTAATTCTTCATTCAAAGGCACAGAATACATTAATGTTCCATAAACTGATTTTTCAACTTGGTTATTAGTGTCAAGCCAATCAGTAAATTCATCATCTATATTGCCCAATGCATAAACATCACATTTAGGAATACCAAACCACAAATTTTTGTTTTCATTCATAATATAAGAAGAATTTCCTATCATAGTAAACAAAAGAATAAGAAAAGTGGATAGGACAAAAATAGATACTGTCAATAAAACCATTTTTTTGCTTTTAAAAATATCATTAATTGCTGTCTGTAAAGGTGAATAAGCATTTTTAATGATTGAACGAGAATTAGCCTTTTTTGTCTTTTGCACATTGCCCATTGTTATTACATCAACAGCCGTTTTTTTCTTAACCACTTTCAAAGCAGAATTTAAAGATAATTTAAGAAGGAGCAAATACAATAATACGCTGGCAATGCTCATCGAGAAGGAAACAGGTGTAAGCTCAAATCCTTGTGCATACTGAGATGTACTAATGCCAAGCATACGTATTAAGGGGAGGGATGCCAATGCACCTATAAGAGCTGCAATAAATCCAACCAACATAAATCCTTTGGTATAAGTTGACCGAATTTTTTTGTAAGAATAGCCGAGCCCTTTATAAACTCCAATAGTTTTTAATTCTTTCAATATAGTTGATTTAACTATATAGCGTATCATAAAAAGTGCTGCGACAAATATTATCAGAGTCGCAATAGAAGCAAAACTGCCAACGGGACTTGCAACAACAATAAAATTTTCTGCCAGCTCAGTACGTGTTGCCACGAACATAGCACCTTGATATGCATTTTTAAAATCGGATATAGATTCGGCATCATCGTTATTAAAGTTTACCGCCGAAAGCACAGTATCCCTTTCACTTTCTATGGAGGCAAAGTCTTCTGAAGATAGGATCACCGGAGAAAACGCAAAGTTTGGAGTAATAAGGAAGCTCGCAGAATAAATTTCTGAAACTTTCAGTGTTATTGGTTGGTCATAATCCAATGTTATTGTATCCCCAATTTCTATGCCACAAGGTTCTGCCAGTAAGTTTGATATCCAGATTTCTCCCCGTGAAGGTGTAACACTGTCATCTTCAGGGTTTATCAAAGAAAAATCTGGCGTTTCATTGATGTTCTCAATGGACATTGCAATCTGATACATCATAGTAACGTCATCCTCTTCAAAAACAATAGGTCTAGATATTGTTTTTCCTTTATACTCATATGTATCCTTGATATTTGCTTTTACAGTATCATTGGTAAGTTGTTCTTTCACACTGTCTGTTCCTACCCCTAACACATATATGTCCGAACTGTTCTCTTCTGTTAAAACCGTTCCCGCAAAAGTAGAAAATTCAGCAGTATAACAGAAACATAGTGCAAACATAAAAGTAGAAACACAGATAATGATACCTATTAGGCCATATTGCGATTTATTCTTTAGAAGCTTTTTCTTCCACATAATATCGATTCCTTACAGTTAACCCATTGCTTTTTCCATCCTGATTATATGTTCGTCCTGATATACTTTTGTGATTGGTTCAAATTTTAAATCCATTCTTACCTCCCAATCGACCCTATAAATACGGTTTTTGATACAGTATTACTGATTATTGTCATATCATAGTTGACATCCAGCTGTAAACGCTGGATGGGCGATTGATTTTTGTTAATATTTTCAAATTACATCCACTTTACATAACATGCCTTAGTACTTTCAATATTACATTATCGCTGTACGCGTCCAGAAGCATCCCCGCCTGCCAGTTTCGCAACTTCATCCAAGGATACCTGGTTAAGGTCTCCCTCAATGGAATGCTTCAAGCAAGATGCCGCTACAGCAAATTCTATAGTTTTCTGTGCTTCATATCCAGAAAGAACAGATGCAATTAAGCCGCCGCCAAAACTGTCACCACCGCCCACACGGTCAACGATGTGCATCTGATATTTCTTGCTAAAGAAATATTCTCCTCCAGTATACAACATTGCCGACCAGTTATTATCATTTGCAGAAATAGACTCCCGCAAAGTAATAGCCACCATCGAAAAATCGAAACGATCGGCAAGCTGCTTTGCCACATCTTTATATCCGTCATGGTTCACAAGACCAGATGTCACATCTGTGTTCGCTGCCTTAATGCCAAATACATCTGCTGCGTCTTCTTCGTTGGCAATACATACATCCACATATTTGCATAGTTCTCCCATCACCTCGCCTGCTTTTTCCTTAGACCACAATTTATTGCGGTAATTCAAGTCACAGGATATAGTGATATTCGCTTCCTTCGCAGCTTTGCATGCCTCCAGGCAGATTGCTGCAACTTCATCATTTAATGCTGGTGTGATTCCGGTAAAATGAAACCATTCCACACCTTCAAAGATTTTCTTCCAGTCAAAGTCCTCTTTCACGGCCTGGGCAATTGCCGATCCGGAACGGTCATAGATTACCTTTGACGCCCTTTGAGACGCGCCTTTTTCCAGAAAGTAAATCCCAACACGTTCGCCGCCGCGAACAATATCCGACGTATCCACGCCATATCTGCGCAGCGAATTCACAGCCGCCTGACCGATATCGTGCTTCGGCAACTTGGTCACAAATTTGGCGTCGAAGCCATAATTGGCTAATGAAACAGCAACATTTGCTTCGCCGCCACCATAAGTTGCACCAAAAGAATCCGTCTGGATAAAGCGATAATATCCTTCCGGAGCCAGTCTTAACATAATCTCACCAAACGTAACAACTTTCTTACTCATCGTTCACCCTCCATCTGATCTATTTCTGCAGTAAATGAAGGGCAAATCCTGCCACTTCCGCTGTCAGATATACGCTCATTAATTTGTCACCCTGATATTTTGCCGTTTCCATATCCACCTGAAATCCTTGGGATTCCAGATATGAAACTGCCCGCAGGACACTTGTTGTTCCAATAGCAATATGACCTTGGGCACCCAGATATGGGCTCTTCATGGCTTCAATTGCAGTTCCGGCGAAAACAGAACTGTTTCCTGATTTCTTTTTGAAGCCAAACAAACGCTCAAACATTCCCGCCGTGGCACCAGCTTCTTCTTCGCTGCCACAATTAATACCAACATGTTTGAGCTCGAATCCCAACATGGTCAGCATTGCATTGCTTGTCATCTCTTTAATCTTATCAAACTCCCCGGCGGCAATTAATTCCGGGTTTACCATCCAACTTCCGCCGCAAGCGATAATCTTATCAAATGTCAGGTATGACGTAATATTCTTTTCACTAATTCCTCCAGTTGGCATGAATTTTACCATTGGATATGGTGCTGACATTGCCTTAATAGCTGCTAAACCCCCAGATGCTTCGGCGGGGAAGAACTTCAATACATTCAGGCCAAATTCCATCGCTGCTTCAATATTTGTAGGGCTGGTTACACCTGGTGTAATCGGAATGCCAATATCTACGCAGTGCTGCACTACCTGAGGGTTCACCCCTGGGCTTACGATAAACTGCGCCCCCGCTGCAACCGCCCGGTCAACCTGCTCTATGGTTAATACGGTTCCGGCTCCCACCAACATATTCGGAAACTTTTCTTTCATAATCCGAATTGATGCTTCAGCCGCACTGGTACGGAATGTAACTTCTGCACACGGCAGTCCCCCGTCACATAGTGCCTGTGCCAGTGGCTCGGCATCTTTCGAATCATTTAACACAACTACCGGTACAATGCCGATTTTCTGTATTCTCTCTAATACATTATTCATTTTTACCTCCTCTTGTTTCATGATGTGAAACTGTATTTTATGATATGAAACTAGTTGCTTTTATTATAGCAACGAATTTTAAAATGTCAATAGCTTTTTTACATAAAGATAAGCTATAATCCCACTTAAATTTATGCTATAATCAATTCCATAATATGAAACTTTCTAGGAGGTATATTAATATATGACTATGATAACTGAATCAAAAAATCCAATCCAGGTTGCTGATCGCTTATTCCTAGTATTGGAAACCCTCGCTGAGCATAGTTCCTGCGGTCTTATCGAATTAAGTACACAGCTAAATCTTCATAAAAGCACTATCCATCGTTTACTGACATCACTTACTTATCTCGGATACGTTAAACAGGATGATGCCAATGGAAAATATAGTCTGACCTTCAAAATTGCCGAGTTATCTAATAAAATGCTAAGCAAAGTAGACATTATTGAAATTGTTCACCCTCATCTCAAGAAATTAATGGAGCAAACTGGAGAGACTGTTCACTTCGTTCAGCTGGAAGATACTCAGGCTATCTATATTGACAAAGTAGAGGCTTATCAGAATTCCATTCGGATGGTGTCAATGGTAGGAAACCATGTTCCGCTCTACTGCTCTGGTGTCGGTAAAGCTATCGCTGCCTCTCTGCCAGAAGTAGAGCTGAAAAGAATCTGGGAGGCAACCGATATCCGCCAAAGGACTCCGCATACTATTGTGGATTATGACGCATTCCTAAAAGAACTGGAAGGCGTTCACACCAATGGATATGCCATGGATAACGAGGAAAATGAAATGGGAGTTCGATGCATCGCTGCTGCCTTGTCAAGCGATCGTGGGCATACCCCATATGCTTTTAGCATCTCTGCCCCAGCCAACCGGTTACCCGATGAAAAGGTGGCTATCTATGCAAAATACATATTGGAAGCAAAGCATCTATTGAGCAAAGAATTATTTTAGTTATTAATGACTTTTATAGATTAAACTGTGCATACTTCTTAGGGGTAATTCCTACGGCTTTCTGAAATGCTTTCAGGTAATTACTATAATCTTTGAAACCGCTTTTTTCACAGACCTCATATACGGAATAGCCTTCACTTAACAGTTCTTTGGAAATCGTAATGCGTTTTGCAGTGATATACTTATTGATCGTGGTTCCGGTGGTCGATTTGAAAATCCGGCATATATAGGAGCTGCTAAGATAGAAATGTGCAGCCAAAGCATCAATACTGAGATTGCCTTGAATATTTTGATTTATATAGGCTAAAATAGCGTCAACCTGTGTATGGTATTGGCTATGAGGTTCCGCCACGTTTTCTTTGCCGGTCTTATGGTAAGCTTTGTTTAGAAATACCATCAGCTGGGCGAAGACAGCCTGATCCAGTATGTCTTCCCCAAAACCTTCATTTGTTCCCAGCTTGTGAATGAAATACAGGAAACGCTTCCTGGCATCGGCCAGGAGATGGATTTTGTGAGGACTGGAATCATTATGGGAATGGAAACAATAATCCAAATCAGTATGGGCAGAAGATAAATGATTTAAATAATCCGGATGGACTGCGATAACGATCCGTTCATGTACAGCCTGATCAACCTGAGATAGATAATGGCTTTCATATTGGTTTATAAAAAAGATATCGCCGTCATGAATATCGTAGAATTTTCCATCGATCAGGAATTGTTTTCCGCCGGAAATCGCATAATAGATTTCGTAGCAATCATGGATATGCACATCCATGGTTTTTTCGTCCTTATATAGGTGTGTAAAAGCAAATTTCTGTGAAGTAATACAGGAGTGCATTGCTTCTTTGCAGGATCGGCACGCTCTCATAAATGAATTCTCCTCTCAAAAACGGATTTCTTTAGTTAATTATAGTAGAATTGTTCAAAATAAGCAATATTTATAATAGAAAAACACAAGAAATAGGATAATATGAATGCTATACTATAGGCATACACATAAATTAACCATAGGAGGAAGAAAATGGAAACAAGGACAGCGGCATCTCCAAAAGATGTGAAACATTACACAACAAAACGTTTAAGGGAAGAATTTTTAATTCAGAACTTATTTCAGGCAGATCAAATCAATATGATTTACAGCCATATTGACAGATTCATAACGGGTTCTGCAATGCCGGTCACGACAGAGATTACACTTACCGCCGGCAATGAGCTGAAGGCAGAATATTTTCTGCAAAGGAGGGAAATGGGCGTGATCAACATCGGTCAAGCAGGAACCATCAGGATTGATGGAAAAGCCTATGAAGTAGGAAACCGTGAAGCGATGTACATCGGCAGAGGAGCGAAAGACATTCGTTTTGCCAGCAAAGACGGGGAAAATCCGGCAAAATTCTATTTAAACAGTACACCTGCCCATACTGCTTATCCTACAGTCCTGATCAAACCGGAAGGACCGCCGGAAGAAGGTGCAGTGATTGTGAAAGATGAGAACAAAGTGGATTTGGGTACGTTGGAAGAGTCCAATCGCCGTACGATCTGTAAATACATAGTTGCCGGACAGGTAGACAGTTGCCAGCTGGCCATGGGTATGACCGGATTAGAGCCGGGAAGCGTATGGAATACGATGCCGTGCCATACTCATGACAGACGTATGGAAGTATATTTCTACTTCGACATACCGGAAGATGCATTTGTGATGCATTTTATGGGAGAACCTCAGGAAACGAGACATATTGTTATGAGAAATGAACAAGCAGTTATTTCACCAAGCTGGTCGATTCATTCAGGCTGTGGTTCCAGGGCCTATACATTTATCTGGGGAATGTGCGGAGAAAATCAGGATTATAGTGATATGGATACAATTCATAATAAAAATTTATTGTAGGGAGGATTATAAATATGATAGACAAATTATCTTTAGAAGGTAAAGTCGCATTGGTTACCGGTGCCTGTCATGGAATTGGGTTTGGAATCGCATCGGCATATGCAAAAGCAGGGGCAACGGTCTGTTTTAATCAGTCGCAGTCAGCAAATGTGGAAAAAGGCATTGCAGCTTATAAGGAAGCCGGCATAAAAGCACATGGCTACGTATGCGATGTCACAGAGGAAGACCAAGTGAATGCAATGGTGTCCCGGATTGAAAAAGAAGTTGGAATCATTGATATCCTTGTAAACAATGCGGGCATTATAAAACGTATTCCAATGTGTGAAATGAAAGCAGAGGAATTCAAACAGGTCATTGATGTGAATTTGAATGCACCGTTTATTGTCTCAAAAGCAGTCATTCCTTCGATGATAAAAAAAGGAGCCGGAAAGATCATTAACATCTGCTCTATGATGAGTGAGCTTGGGCGTGAAACGGTGTCTGCTTATGCGGCGTCCAAGGGAGGGCTTAAGATGCTTACAAAGAATATCGCCTCTGAATACGGTTCCTACAACATCCAGTGTAACGGTATTGGTCCCGGCTATATTGCCACACCCCAGACTGCGCCTCTTCGGGAACTTCGGGCAGACGGCAGCAGACACCCGTTTGACCAATTCATTATTGCCAAAACGCCGGCCGGAAGATGGGGAACACCGGAAGACTTAACAGGACCGGCAGTATTTCTTGCTTCCGGGGCATCTGATTTTGTAAACGGTCATATTCTGTACGTAGATGGCGGAATACTGGCATATATCGGAAAACAGCCATAAGAGGAGGCATTATGTTAGTTGCAGCACGTACACATGATTATGGAAAGCAGCCGCTGAAAGAACTGGCTTTACTGCTGAAACAAGAAGGCATGGATGCAGCACAGATTGTTTTGCCGAAGGCTTTTATAGAATTTAATTCTTATGAAGATATTACACAGGAAGTATTAGAAACATTGAAAGAGAGCTTTGAGGAAAATCAAATCAAAATTCATATTTTAGGCTGCTATATGGATCTGGGAAATCCGGACGCCTCAGTGAGGAAATATGCGGTTGATACTTTTAAAAACTGCCTTTCCTATGCAAAAGTGCTGGGAGCCAAACTTGTGGGCACAGAAACTGCTTATCCAAGGCTGAATAAAATAGAGAGAGATACATGGTATCCATTCATGATGGACAGCCTGATGCGGTTGGCAGAAGAGGCAGAGCGTGTCGGGGAAGATATGGCTGTAGAACCGGTATATTGGCATCCGTTAAATGATTTGGAGACGACGGTAAATGTTTTTGAAAAGATAAACAGCAAGCGCCTGAAAATGATTTTTGATCCGGCCAACGTACTGGAAAATCCCAGGATTGATCAGGCAGCCTATTGGAAAGATTGGCTGTATGCGTTAGGAGACAGGATAGAGGCGATCCATATGAAAGATTTTACGGAAGGGCCAAATAAAGAATATCAGCCGGTAAATTTAGGTGATGGCGTAATTGATTATACCGAGATTATCCGTTGGATGAAACAGCATCATCCGGATATTGTAATTGTGAGGGAAGAATTAAGACCTGAAACGGCCTTGCAAGACATTTGCTACATACATGAGCTATGGAAATGAAATGTAAATATGATTGAAACCAGGAGGTAGCATGATTTCTATTAAAAAACAAAAAATTCAAAAAGCATTAGATTTAGTGATTAACAAGTTAATGAATCTGGAAGAACCTGAAAATAAGGAAGAACTGGAAAGCGGCGGGGAAGCCATGGGATTCTTCCGCAGAGATTTCGGGATTTATGAATGGGACTGGACACAGGGAGTGGGGCTTTATGGATTGCTGAAAATCATGAAGCTGCAGGGAAATATGGAATACAAGGAATTTCTCTTCCATTGGTTTAAAGACAATATAAAAAAAGGCCTGCCTTCTAAAAATATAAATACCACCGCACCGTTGCTGACGCTGGTGGAACTGAATCAGGAATATAACGATTCTGAATTTGAAAAACTTTGCCTTAGCTGGGCCGAGTGGCTTATGGATCATATTCCAAGAACAAAAGAAGGCGGTTTCCAGCATGTCACCAGTGCCAATGGTGACCGTCAGGGGATACGGCTCAATGAAGGAGAGATGTGGGTCGATACCATCTTCATGACCTTACTGTTTTTAAATAAAATGGGGCAGCAATATGAGAATCAGAAATGGGTTGATGAATCCATTAAGCAGGTGCTGATGCATATTAAGTATTTGTATGATAAACATACCGGCTTATTCTATCACGGCTGGACATTCAAGGAGAAAAATAATTTTGGCGGTGTATTCTGGTGCCGCGGCAACAGCTGGTTTACCTTGGGAATCCTGGACTATATAGACATGTTTCAAGGGACATTAAATGCTGGGGTAAAAGCGTTTATCGCAGATACTTTCAAAGCACAGGTGCATACCTTAAAAAGACTTCAGGGAAAGGGTGGTTTGTGGCATACGGTATTGACTGATCCTACAAGCTACGAAGAGACATCCGGTTCAGCGGCTATCACAGCGGGCATTTTAAAAGGTATCCGGTACGGATTTTTGGATGATTCTTATTTGGTTTGTGCACAAAGAGCATTAAAGGGAATTCTTGCAAACATTGATCAAGACGGAACAGTTTTAAACGTATCAGGCGGAACGATTATGGGATATCACACGGATCACTATAAAAATATATTGGTGGCGCCAATGGCCTATGGACAATCTTTGACGGTTTTGGCGTTAGCCGAAGCATTGCTTCATATTGAAGATTAAAAAGTGGGTCAGGGCAATGATGAAAGGAGGTCTGCCAGAGCAGACCTCTCGGTGCGCGCTGGACCTTCCTCTTATAATATTACCCTTTTAATCCAGATGTACTGATACCTTCCACCAGATATTTCTGGAAGAATATAAAGATCAAGACCGACGGCAGTATGGAAAGCGACGCCATCGCAAACATTGCTCCGTAATCGGAAGAGGATCCGGGATCGCTGAACAATTTCAAAGCCAGCGAAACCGGATATTTTGATGATTTATTAATATATAACAGTGCGGACAGGAAGTCATCCCATCTCCACATAAAGGAGAAAATCCCGCCTGTTACCAGTGCCGGTTTCAGCATAGGAAGAATCAGTTTCAAAAAGATATCCAGATAGGAGCACCCATCGATCTTTGCTGCTTCATCCAGTTCTTTCGGTATTCCTTCGATAAAGTTCGTCATAAGATAAACAAAAAATCCCTGGATAGCAAAGAAATACGGTATTATCAGCGGCAGATAAGTTCCCACCCACCCAAGCCTCTGATACCATAGATATTGCGGAATCATAAGCACCTGTGCGGGCAGCATCATCGATACCAGCATGGCTGCAAACAGTAATCTCTTCCCCCGAAACTGAAATCTTGCAAATCCATAGGCAACCAGTGCCGAAGATGCCAGCGTTCCAATTGTCGCCACAATAGATATAAATAACGAATTCTTAAAAAAATATGTAAATGGTATCTTCGCAAATCCTTTCAATCCGTTCACATAGTTTTCCAGCGTGAATTTCTCCGGTATCAGGCTTTCGGCTGTCTGGAAGATCGTACTTGTCTCCTTAAAAGAACTCATAAACATCCATATCAGCGGATAGACCATAAGAAACCCAATTGCGCAAACGATCCCAGTGTACATTATTTTTTTGACTCTAAATGTTGCCTTCATGCTAATATCCCCCCTCATATACCCAGAATTTTTTAGTTGCAAACAATACCAAAGTTACCAGACCGATAATTGCCAGCATCACCCACGCCAACGCAGCACCGTATCCGGTGTTATAAAACTCAAAGGACTGCTGATAGGTGTATACGGTAGTAAACAATGTGGAATCCATAGGTTTCCCCTGTGTTATAATATAGCACTGCGTAAATGCCAGGAATCCATTAATCATCTGCATGATCAAATTAAAGAAAATAGTCGGTGTCAGCAGCGGAAGTGTAATCTGTAAGAATTGCTGTACCTTATTTGAGCCATCGACCCTTGCTGCTTCATAAAGGGATACCGGTATCTGTTTCAGTGCTGACAGAAATATAAGCATGGAAGATCCGAATTGCCACACCGCCAGTATGATCAGCACCCAGAGCGCTGTTTTTGTATCTCCCAGCCAGGCTTTTGTGGAATGGATGCCGAACATGTTCAAAACGTTATTCACAACTCCATCAATGGCAAACATTCTTTTCCACAAAATTGCCACTGCTACCGACCCGCCAATGATAGACGGCAAATAATACACCGCACGGTAAAATCCGCTCATTTTTGAATTCTTTAATAACAGCATTGCAACAATTAATGCAAAGATCAGACGCAGGGGCACGGATATAAATGCAAATTGAAATGTCACGCCCACAGACTTAAAAAATCTGGGATCAGAAAACATGTTTCTGAAATTATCCAGGCCCGTGAATACGGGGGGTGACAGTATGTCATATCTACAGAAAGAATAGTATAGCGATATTCCCATAGGAACGATCAAAAATATCAGGAAACCTATGATAAACGGTAAGGTAAATAAAATTCCGGCCGTACTTTTCTTATGGATAGCTTTTTTTATAGCATTCATGTTGTATTCTCCTATTATAATAACTATATAAATTTTCAAACGAGTATCGGATGGGTTGAATAGAGGACGCCAGGAACCACTGCGGAACGATCTTATGTGAACCGGATTCCTTCGGCGGGCGTTCGCACAAGATGGTTTGCAGGGAGTCTTGGCGTCCATCTCCACCCCCCCTCAAATAAACTCAAATATTACTCGGCAGCCTGTCCCATAATCTGATTACCTTTCGTAAATAATCGTTCCGCTGCTTCTTCTGCCGTCATAGAACCATAGCAAATCTGCTCCGTCAACTGATTGATCAATTCGGATACTTCCGCACTTCCATCCGGATACGGAGGGCTGACCGGGGAAGAGTTTGGTTTTACAACATCATTTACAAATTCAATCGTCTTTTGTTCTTCCTCACTGAGAAGCCCTGCTATTTCATCTGCAACTGTTTCAGAGATGGGTACTCCTCTTTCCCCTAAAAGAATTTTATTTGCCTCTGTAGAATTCGTCCAGAAATCAAGCACTTTTGCACCCATTGCCGGATTGGCGGCATCCACACTTACGGAGAACATCATCGCCGGTTTTAAAAAGTTGGAAAGTGTTGCATCCTTGGCCGGCCATGTGGTGATTTCCAGCTGTGCATCCTCGTTAGCTGCGTTGCATATTGCCACGTACTGATTGGACCAGATAAAGGATACCCAGGATAGCGTCTCTGGGCTGGAACCGTATATAAGCGGATCCTGTTCAATTGCCGCTGCCGTCTGTTCTGCAAATACGTCCGGGCTTAAAAACCATCCCTCTTGTACCCCTTTTTCATAAATTTCAAAGAAAGGACGCAACTCATCTGCACTTTCAATCCCTAACCTGTTTTCACCGAACAATACATGTCCTTCTACACTGCGTACCATATACTGAAGAATTTCCTGCGACGTACCATAGGCCATGTTGGTCTTATATCCTGTTTTTTCGTAGATTGTTTTTGATACTTCAGCAAATTCTTCCAATGTCATATTATCTTTGATTTCAACTTCTGCGGCATCAGTTATTGCTTTGTTGTAAACCAGCGCCGGTACATTGGTTCCAACACTGACGGCATACAATTTCCCATCTACTTTTCCCCCCTCAACGATGTTCGGATCCACATTGTCGAGATTTAATGTGCCGTCATTCACATAAGGTGTTAAATCTACCAGCAAATCATTTTTTGCATATTGATCGAGATACAAATAATCCATCTGGACAACATCCGGCAGCGTATGTCCGGCGGATGCGGTAGCTAATTTCTGCCAGTAATCATTCCATTCCGAAAACTGTCCATCAATGTCATTAATGTTGTTTTCCTCTGCAAACAGATCGAGCGCCGCCTGAGTACGTTCATTTCTTGTCTGGCTCCCCCACCATGTAACCTGAAGTGCATCTGCCGAGTCATTGGAGACCGATGTCTCATCAATGTTGAATTCACTGCTTGATTCATTACCTGATACATTACCTGATTTACCGGCTTCTTTACTGCAGGCGGTCAGTGTGGATGCCAGTAATACGGCAACTAA
>Ga0153953_1000346_pt1 | contig 16151 bp, 14 predicted proteins | sample TSNJ037MetaG_FD_104718 | JGI IMG/M metagenome (GOLD analysis project Ga0153953, IMG submission 104718) | Attine ant fungus gardens microbial communities from New Jersey, USA - TSNJ037 MetaG | ecosystem: Host-associated > Fungi > Mycelium > Unclassified | place: USA: New Jersey, Wharton State...
GGAGTTGATCTTTTTGATACTGCCGAGTCGTATGGGGGGACAAGAAGTGAATCGATTGTCGGAGAGGCCCTGGAGGTGTTCGGCAGAAATTCATTGAAAATCTGTTCAAAATTTGGATATGAGGTTACTCCCGGACCTGATTTCGATGCGGTAAATGCTCCTTTAAACAGTAAACCTGACCATATAAGGATGGTAATTGAGGGAACTCTTAAACGTTTGCGGACTGACCATCTGGATATGTATTATCAGCATCGGGTTGATCCTGGCGTGCCGATTGAAGAAGTGGCAGGCACTATTAAAGAATTGATGGAACAAGGCAAGGTGCTCCATTGGGGACTTTCCGAGGCAAATGCGGAGACGATCAGAAGAGCGCATGCCATACTTCCTTTGACCGCCGTGCAAAATGAGTATTCCATGTGGATGCGAACGCCTGAGAAAACGATTTTCCCAACCCTTGAGGAACTTGGCATCGGCCTGGTTGCATACGGCGCTCTTGGTAAAGGCTTTCTGACCGGAACAATTTCTGCGGATGTAACCTTCGATGAGAAAGACTTCCGTTCTTTCCTTCCACGTTTTCAGAAAGAAACTATGGAAGCCAATCAGGCGCTCGTTGATCTGATTATCAAGACCTCAAAAGAAAAGGGATGTTCAGGTGCCCAGCTTTCACTGGCCTGGATTTTAGCTCAGCGCTCATGGATTGTGCCGATTCCGGGCTCAAGAAATATTAACCGCATCAAAGAAAATTTAGGTGCTGTTAATGTTCATTTTAATCAGGATGAACTTAGAAATTTTGATGAAGCTCTTGAACAGATCAACATCATCGGTGAACGTTATAGCGGAAAATTTGCCCAGACGGTGCAGAAGTAACTAAAGAGAGGTATAGCATATGAGAAAGTATTTAGAGACGACTCCGGACCAGGATCCATCCGGCAAGATGGCAGAGTTTGTTGTAAATCTGAAATATGAAGACATTCCTGAAGAAGTCATTGAATTGGCAAAACATGCATTGTGCGATATGATGGGCAGTTTGATCGCGGGTTCTACCTGGGAATGCCTGCCGGCTGTTTGCGAAACGGTAAAAGAGTTTGGCGGTACACCACAAAGTCCTGTCATGATCTATGGATATATGACATCTGCACCGCTTGCAGCATTTGCTAATGCCACGATGGGACGTGCCTGCGATATGGGAGATGTCCATATTGATGCAGGCCATGTTACAGAGTGGACAGCGCCTGCACTGCTTGCAGCACTGGGGCTTTTGGATCGTCCCGTTTCCGGAAAGGAATTTCTCACCGCTTATTGTGCAGCGGCAGAGTGTGGGGTCAGACAGCAAACTTGTGTTGGTTTTAATAATTATCCGGCTACGATTCCCGGCGAAGCCGGTGGGTTTGTTTTTAGTTCATTAGGTGTTTCAAAATTACTTGGAGCTACCAAAGAAGAAGCGTGGAATGCACTTGGAATGGGCTATTCCGTTCATAGTCTTGCGGAGGGGCAGAAAATGATTGAAGGTGGAACCTCTATGGCTCGTCTGCAGCATGGCTGGGCTTCGTTTACAGGAGTTATGGCATCCGTGCTGGCAAAAAAAGGTGCAACAGGACCGCATGGTATTTATCTGGGTAATTCTGCCGGTATGCTTCGCTATATTGGGCGTGATGAGGCGGATCCGGAGATCCTTTATGAGGATTTAGGTAAGAGATGGCGTTATTATGAGGGACTTACCTTCAAACCATATGCTTCCTGCAAATTGACACATTCCCTCATAACTTCCATGATTGAACTTAGAAAAGAAGAAAGTCTCGATTATCATGACATTGAGGCAATCAAGTGTATTGTCCCGCCAGAGTCAGATATTTTGATTCAGCCTTCACGGTGGCGGCCACAGGAAGCAGCAGATGCATTGTTTAGTGTTCCGTATACGACGGCACATGCTGCTATGCACGATAGCATTTTCCTGGAAGCTTTTGAAGAAAATGAACTCAAAGATCCGGAAAAACTGGAATTAATGGATAAAATTCAGGTTGAGATTGATCCCCAAATTGGACATGAGGGCTTTGGGATTTATGATCGTCACATTCTTATCGTTAAAATGAAAGATGGCACTGAGTATAAAAAAATCACTCCATTCATCAAGGGTCATCCCAAAAATCCGATGACCTGGGAAGATACGAAAAAGAAGGTATGGAGTTGTGTACCATATGCTGCTGTGAAGTTTCCGGACGAACAGTATGAAAAAATAATTGAAATGTGTGAGCATTTTGATGAGCTAGAAGATGTTAATGAATTTGTTAAGCTCTGCGTACCTCAAAAATAATTGAATTGTGGGAGGCAATATGGATAAGAAAGGGAAATTATTCAAGCATCTGGAAGAAAATCTGGCGACTGTTTTATCGATAACCGTAATGCTGGTTGTTGTGACCGGAATGATATTAAGGCGCACCAATCCTGCGGTTAATGCAGTTTTGCAAAATTATAATAACTATATTTTTGCATGTTCAAGTATTTTATGTCTGACGATTTGCTTCAAAGATAACAGCTATATGGGGATTGATATTTTCAGTTCAAAATTTACAGGCGGATTGAAGAAGGGGATGAAGATGCTTATAGATGTGGTTATGTTTGTTTCCGCAGTCCTGGCAGTTGTTTACGGTGGATTGGCAGTTTTTGATTATGCAAAAGCAAATCCGGGGGCATTCCTCCCGAAGGGGATTGCATACATTGCTCTGCCGATGGTTATGGCAATTGAAGTAGTCCGCAGATTACATGTTTGGTTTGGCAGCAAAGAAAAGGAGGAGGAAAAAGTATGACCGCATTATTTCTTGTTTTATTTTTGCTGCTGATTGTTGTAGTGGGAATGCCAATGACGGGCGCAATTTTTGGAGTTACCTGGCCGTTTGCACTCCTGACTGGCGGAGCAATAACACCCAAAGAGGTAATTGACGGAATCGTTGCAGGAGCTTCGTCGACCGTGTGTATCACGATTCTTCTGTTCTTGTTAGTCGGTACGATTATGGAAAAAGCAAGTTTAACGGATAAGATATTCAATGTATTTGCTTATTTCTTTGGTAAGAAGAAAGGATTTCTTCCGATTATTGCGATATTAACGTGTGCATTTTTTGGCATGATTTCCGGATCGGGTATTGCTACAACTGCAGCAGTTGGAGCAATGACCCTTCCACTTCTTATTGATACTGGTTATAACAAAGCTTTTTGTGCAGCAATTTTGGCATGCGCAGGCTGCAACGGTGCGTTGATCCCGCCAAGTAACTCGCTGAATACTATGGCGGGTATCACAAATCTTGAACTTGTTTCACTTTATAAGATTTCGGCAGCAGGTGGTTTTACATATGTTGCAATTCTTATTGTCATTGCATATGTATTTTGCGTAAAGCATGCCGATGATGTTGACCAGAACGCGGTGGACGCAAAAGTTGATATCCTTCGTGAGAGAGGCATTATATCAGTTCTGAAGGAAGGTATCTGGACGCTTCTTTTACCGGTCATTGTTCTTGGCGGTATTTTTTCCGGAATCCTTTCTGCGGCAGAAGCAGCGGCGGTTGCGACCATTTATGCAATGTTTATTTCCGTATTCATCTATAAGACGGTCAAACCATCGGAAGTATTTGCCGTATTCAGGCAAGGGGTCAATGCTGCGGCACCGTTGATGGCTCTCTATTGTGGAATTACTCTGTTTGGTAATGCACTTGAAGCACTTGGTTTCAATGTAGCCCTGGCGGAATTTGTCCAGAGATCAAACGTAGGATTAACCGGCCTTACGCTGCTGATTCTTGCTGTAATGTTTTTATCCGGATGTGTTATGGACTCTGGAGTTGCTATGCTTCTGCTCATATCCATGTTTTATGAAACGCTCCTTGCAATGGGATGTGAGCCATATTCATTTATGGTTGGCTACATATTCGTTCAGATGACCGGTATGCTTACGCCGCCTTTTGGCCAATGTATGTTTGTTGCCTGCCGTCTTGGCAAAGTGAAGGTTGGAGAGATTGCTCCATGGCTGATGGTAATGTGCTCAATTATGCTTGCAATTGGTGTATTTATCGCTCTATGTCCCGGGCTCTTTAGTTGGGCATTGCCGGTGTAAGATTATTTCAAATGAGGGGGCTGGCCGGGTTGAGGTGAGATATTACCCGACAGCCCCGCCTGGTTTAATAAAGGCCCAATCGTTTCATGTTGCGATACAACGTAGTACGTGAAACACCCAGCAGTTCAGCGGCAGCAGTTCGGTTGTCACCACATTGTCCGAGTGCCTCTTGGATGCTTTCGACTGTCAGAAATCCAGAATGCTTGCGAGCCTTTTTTGAAGGCAGAGGTGGCGCAGCTGTTTTCGTTTCAGGCCTGCTAACATGATCAGGGAAGGAAAAACTGCTATCATACATAAAGGCGTGTGGACTGATGTTTTCCATAATATGCTCCGGTTCAATGATTCTGATAGGATATAACTGGACAATATTTTCTATTAGATTCTGAAGCTCACGCACATTACCATGCCACGGAAGGGTAAGCAGCAATTTTTTGGAATCCTCGGACAGCTTCATGGTATAGGTTCTTTCGACACGCTCGGAAATTTTTAAAATAAAAAACTCTGCCAGGACAATGATGTCATCGCTGCGTTCCCTTAATGAAGGAATAGCAATAAAGGTGGTACTGAGCCGGTAATAAAGATCGGCGCGGAAATGATGCTGGCGTATCATTTCGGGAATATCCACATTGGTGGCGGAGATGATTTTTACATTAATGTCGATCAGGTCGTTGCCTCCCACACGCGTGATCTGTTTGTTTTCCACGGCTCGAAGCAGGCTGGCTTGCAGGTCAAAGGGCAGTTCTCCGATTTCATCCAGAAAAATAGTCCCTCCGTTTGCAAGTTCAAATTTGCCGATATTACCCTGCCGTTTTGCGCCGGTAAAAGAACCGCCTACATAACCAAAAAGTTCTGAAGCGATTAATTCACGAGGAATTGCGCCGCAGTTGACGGCGATAAAGGGTTTTCCTTTCCGGCTGCTGGCATTATGGATTGCCTGTGCAAACATATCCTTTCCCACGCCGCTTTCGCCAAGCAGCATGGTGTTGCCATCAGATTGAGCAAGTAATTTTGCTTTATTGATGGAGCGTTCCAGAACTGGTGAATTACCGATGATCTGGTCAAAGGAAATCAGGGCATTGTTGCCAATCCTTTTGGAAATCCTGGCGCTCTCCAGTTGTGGTGTGGAGATCTTGATCAGACCGCCTGCGGCGCCAATGGCAGGCTGCGTAAGATTGAGGGTACTTATTATATAAGGAGCGGTCTTTTTGCGGCAGCTTAAGTTGATGTTTAAGTCTTTTACCTCGGCACCTTCCTGAATAATCTTCCAGAATTCTTCGTTGGCAGGAAGCGGATCAATGATTGAACTGAGTCCGGAGAAAGAATAGTTGCCTTCGGGTGCACCCAGAAGCTGCAGTACCGTATCGTCATAATGGACGATGGAAATCATATCTTTTTGGAGTACCGCATCATAACTGATATATCCGGAATAGGACATATTGTAATATTTCCATGAGGTCTGGTTAAAGTGCATGGTCATCTTGAGGCTGTAAGTAAAGGAAGCTACGGCTAACAGATCCATATATTCCTGAGAAAGCAACGACAGGAAAACAATTCCATAGCCGGTACTGCTGTAAGGGGGCAGGATATTCCGCAAATGAAGGGGTGAGAAAGCGAGGGAGTATTTTTGCAGTTTCTGGCTGTAATTATCTTTACCATTACTGACCATCGGGCTGTTTTCACGAAAACCGACGGTGACTGCGTTGGGACCGACGTTATCCAGTGTCCAGATCGTCCCAATCTTAATTCCATCATTTTTAAAAGCATCTTTGATTGTTGCGTTGTTTGTTATGATATCTATAATACATCCCGAATCTTCGTGAAAAAGGAGGAAAGCTGAGTGACATGTGCCTATGGAGGTTGTGATGTAGCGGATATTACGCTGAAAATATTTTCTTAATCGCAGAGAATCTTCCAGCAAGTATGATAAAAGGGATTTGTCTGCTGCCAAAAAAGCGGAATCCGCCAACGTACTGTTGCACTGCATCTCATGCCAATATGTATCCTTTACTTCTTTATAATCAGTATAGATAGGATCTTGATTGGTTTTAAATTGCTGCATTATAGCCTCCTCTTCCCTGTACCGTTTCATGGTTCAGTGTAACATTTTTGTATCGTAAGTCTTGACAAAAGCATGATACACCTTATTCTATCAATATAATAACAAAAAGTAAAGAGCAAAATGTATCATTTTTGTATCATGATTCTTATTTCACGCAATATAAAACTAAATTGGCACAGAACTTGCTTATTATATATAACAGATGCTTGAAAATCATATGAGAAGGAGGTAAAAAAGATGTTACAGAATATTGATTTTAGCCAGTTTACAGGAAAAACAGGAGATGTCCGCTCTCTGCATTATACCTGGCGTGATGTAATCCTTTATGCAATATCAATCGGAGCAAACCGTCATGATCTGCCTTACATTTATGAGCAGGATAAAAATTTCCAGGTTTTGCCAACCTTTGGACTGGTGCCGTATCTGAATGCCATTATGGTGGAACCCAGGACGCGTGAACCTAATGCGCCCAATGAATATGTCCGCGCTTACGTGATTGAAAAGCTGGGATATATTCCAAGATGTCTTCATATGGGACTGGAGTTAACGATACATGATGCAATTGACCCTTATGAAGGAACGCTGATTATGGAAGATAAGCTGGAGCGGGTCTATGACCGCGGAGAGGGCAAAGGCGTGGTTGCCAGGGTTCAGACAGAAGTCTACAACAGTGCCGGAAATCCGGTTTACACCTTGAAGAGTAACCACTTTATTGATGCCTGTGGTGGTTTTGGCGGCCCCGGGTTTGAATCTGGTTCCGTGAATTTTCCGGACAGGGAACCGGATATTTTGGCGGAGGAATATCTGCCCGACAATCTTGCAGCCCTTTATCGACTAATGGGAGACACGGCATCCATTCACATTGATGAAAAGTTTGCAAAATCGCAGGGCAACGAAGCTCCGATTATGCATGGACTGGCCACTTATGGTTTTGCTGTCCGCATGGGAATCCAGAAGCTGCTTCCGTATGAATCTTACCGGATCACCCGTCTGAATGTGCAGATGCGTGCAGTGACGTATCCGGGTCAGGACGTGGTTTTTCAGGGATGGAAAACGGAACCTGGAAAAGTAGTCTACAAGTTACTTGACAAAAATGGAAAAGCATTGTTAAACAACGGTATCATTGAATATATTACAGATTGATCAGAAAAGGGAGAGAATATGAAACCATTAGAAGGAATCAGAATCCTTGATTTTACTCAATTTATGTCAGGACCTATGTGCACACTGCTGCTGAGTGATTTCGGTGCTGAGGTTATTAAAATTGAAAATCCATCGGGAGGAGATACATGCAGACAGGGGAACATCCTTGATCAGGGCGTCAGCAGCCATTATGCAACAAGAAACAGGGGCAAAAAAAGTATTGTTTTAAATATGAAGGATTCCGCTCAAAAGGAATTGTTCCTGAAGCTCGTAAAAAATGCGGATGCGGTAGTGGAAAACTTTAAGCCCGGAACCATGGAAAAATTCGGAATCACTTATGAAGTGCTAAAAGACATCAATCCGCGGATCGTATATACCTCTATATCCGGATTTGGTCAGGAGGGTCCTTTTGCTTCGCTGCCGGCTTTTGATGCAACGGTTCAGGCAGAGTCAGGACTTATGAGTATCACCGGTGAAGAAGGCGGGAGACCGATGAAATGCGGTGCGGCTGTTGCGGACTATAGTGGTGGTCTGTCAGGCTGTATTGGCACATTGATGGCGCTGTTTGATGCGCAGAGGACTGGAAAGGGCCGCAGAGTCGATGTATCGATGATGGACTCGCTTGTATTTCTGTTAGAGAATCAGTTTAGTATCTACCTAAGAGATAAGAAAATTCCGGAACAAAATGGCAACCGCTATCCGGGATCCAGTCCGATCGGTGATTTTATGTGTAAAGATGGTATTCCGATCATGTTGAATATATCTACGGATGTACAGTGGAAAAATTTTGCGGAAGCCTGTGAACAGCCGCAGTGGCTGGAAGATCCGGACTTTGCGGATATCAGACAGCGTGGTAAGAATTACCGGAAGGTAGAGGCGGAAGTTTCCAGAGTTTTTGCGGAGCGTGGCAGTGAGGAATTGTACAAGGCTTTACAGGCTCATAAATGTGTATGTGGACGGATCAATAACTTTGAAGGGCTTGAGAAACATCCGCAGGTCGAGGCAAGAGGTATGATTGTCAATGCAACATATGACAATGGTGTAACATTCCGTGTACCAGGTAATCCGATCCACATGAGTGAAGTGGAACGGGAGACCGACTATTATACAGCGGCACTTGGTGATGATACCTTCCGTGTTTTGCAGGAAGTGGCTGACGAAGATACGCTGCACACGATTTTCGATCCGATTCTTGCGCAGATTATATGAAGGAGGAAACATTCAATGAGCGACATCATGAAAAGTGATACTAAAATAGGTTTTATCGGCATGGGATCGATGGGATTTCCGATCTGCTATGGCCTTCAGGCCAGTGGATACCAGATGATTATCCCGTATTACAGAAAAGATGAGGATTGCAGAAGCGGATATTCTGAGCTGATACCGGATCGCGATAAAAAGGCTGCGGCTATGGATGTCATGGTTGAAAAAGGTGCTGTTGCGGCATCTGACCAGAAAGAGTTGATTGCTCTTGCGGATGTGATTGTGATCAGCATGCCGACCTCGCGCCAGGTTGAAGGTCTTGTATTGAGTTCCGATGGTATTTTAAATAATGCAAAACCGGGAACGGTCGTAATCGATCTGACGACAGCAGACCCTTCCAGTACACGCAGCCTTGCAAAACAGCTGGAAGGAAAAGGAATTGAGTTGCTGGATGCACCGATCAGCGGCGGCACTCGTGGTGCTGCCGCTCAGACCCTTTCGGTGATGGTTGGCGGCAACGAACAGGTATATACGGAGATGCTTCCGGTATTAAATACAATTGGAAATCCAGAGAAGGTATTTTACATGGGACCGAGCGGTGCCGGAAATACAATTAAGGTTGTCAACAACTGCCTTTCAGCAACTCATATTGCAGCGGATACGGAGGCGCTTTTGATAGCAGCAAAAGCGGGAATTGATCCGGTAAAAGCGCTGGCGGTTATAAACGTGAGCGGAGGCCGCTCCATCGTGACAGAAGAGCGCTTGCCGAATATTGTCCTGCCGGGCAAAAAATTCAACTTTGCCATGGCGATGATGCGTAAGGATATTGCCCTTTTTTCACAGATTACCAGGGATCAGAAGATTTCCGCACCGGTAACGAATATGGCAAACCAGATCTGGCATATTCCGACGCAGGCCGGCGATGACAGCAATGAGGATATCGCAAATCTGATCAAGATGTACCAAAACTGGATTGGTGCCGAAATATATGGTGTTATCAAAGAGGATTAGATTTTGCGGAAATGTTAGCCCGGAACTTTACCTGGGAGAAAGAGGAAGAGATGGCTGATACATGTAAATCTGTCGTGCTGACAAAGATTCGTCACATGGAGATAAAGGAGTTTCCGATTCCGGAGATTGGTGCTGATGATGGTTTGCTAAAAGTAGAAATGGTCGGTGTCTGTGGATCCGACCCGGGTTATTATACCGGAAAAAACAAGGTTCCGTTCCCGCTGATGATGGGACATGAAATTGTTGGCCGCATTGCCAAAATTGGTGTGAATAAAGCAAAACTGAATAACGTCAAGGTGGGAGACCGTGTTGTCGTGCAGAACCGGTTTGGCTGTGGTGTCTGCAGGCAGTGTATCACCGGCAACTACGAGAAATGTGTAAGCAAGCTGGGTTATGGTGTATTTGTACCTTGTTCCGAGCCACCATACCTGTGGGGAGCCTACAGTGAATATCTGTATCTGCCGCCTCGTGCCATGATCCACAAAATCAATAATGATGTGAAGCTGGAGGCAGCTGTTTTGACTACCTCCGTAATTGGTAACTGTATTCGCTGGGTACGCGAAATAGGGCAGTGCAGTATTGGTGAGACCGTTGTAATTGCCGGTGCCGGTCAGCAGGGTCTGGCTGCGGCTGTAGTTGCCAAAGAATCCGGGGCAAAGGTGATTTTGATGGATATTGCCCGCAGCAAGAGCCGTCTGGAGTTGGGCAAAGAGTTTGGCGCAGATGAGATTGTAATTACAGATGAGGAGGATCCGATTGAGGCAGTGAAACGAATTACCGACGGAGATCTTGCGGATCTGTTCATAGATTGTACCGGCTATCCGCCGATGATGTCGATGAGCCTGGACATGGTAAAAACCTTTGGCCGGATTGTGACACCGGGCCTGTACGGCAATCATCCGGTTACTCTGGATATGGATAAGATAGTATTTAAACAAATCACGATCAGGGGGGCTCATGCGCAGAGCTATTATGCAGATGAAGCTGCTGTCAAGCTGGTTGAAAGCCGCAAGTATCCGCTGGAAAAAATGGTTACTCACCATTTTTCGTTGGAAGAGGCGGAAATCGCAGTTAAGACTGCCGGTCACGAGATCGAGGGAGAGAATCCGATCAAGTGCGTCATTATGCCGAACGGACCGGTTGAGTAAGAATTGTAGGAGGAAAAATAGAATATGGCTGTTACGTTTGCGGAAAATGGATTTTTAAAAAAATATAATTCAGGTGTGGCCCCGGTTGGTTTTTTTAACTATATAAAGGATCCCACCATTATGTACATTGCTGCTGAAACAGGACTGGACTTTGTAATTATTGATACCGAGCATGCAGTGATGGACCGTGTCGATGTAGAGCGGCAGATTATCGCAGCTGAAAGAAACGGCCTGGTACCGATGGTACGTATGCCGGATACAATTCCTCATCTGATGCGCAGCTATATGGAGCAGGGGGCAAAAGGCGTGCTCGTGCCCCACATTCATTCAAAGGAAGAGGCCAGGAGGGGACAGGGTGCTTTGCGTTATGCACCGGAAGGTACTGCCAGCTGCTGCCGTTCCATTCACTCCGACGGTTATAATGCAGCCAATTACATGGCATATCTGCAGTGGGTGAAGGATGTGGCATATATTCCGATGATTGAGGATCCGGAAGGTCTGGAGCATCTGGAGGAGATTCTGGATGTTTTAAAGCCGGGGCGTGATTTTGTATTGTTTGGCAAAGCAGATTATGGCCAGGCGCTGGGAACTCTGCGTTCGGACGGGAGTATTGATCCAGCTGTAATCGACGCATATCATGAAGTGATTCGGATCTGCAGAAACCGCAGAATCGGTGTTATGGGATGCCCATCTACCAGTCCCGAAGGACAGAGCGCCACGGATGTAAAGAAGGTTATTGACGAGGGAACCTCTGTGGTGGTACTGAATACTGATCAGCAGGTAATCTCTGAGGGCTTTCGCAGGATCACCAGCAACTGCGGTAATGGACTGTTGAACATCAGATAGAACAAAAGGTGAGGGAATCAAAATGTCGAAAGTATATACGGAAAATCAAAAAAGAGTCAAAGAGCTGTTCTGTAAAGAGCGTGGAGCGTGGAAATGGAACGAGACATGGGAGACTATTCTGGATCTGAATGAGCATATTCTGGAAGCCTATTCGACCCTGTCCTCACTCCCCCACAAGCGGGGGCGGATCAGCGAGAAGGTGATTGGCATGATCTATGTTGCCATTGACGGTGCCTGCACCCATATGCATATCCCTGGCATGAGAAATCATATGAAACATGGCCTGGAGGCGCTTGATATCACACCGGAGGAATTTTTGGAGGTGCTGGCTATTTCCAGCCTGTTGGGAGTAGCCACCTACACAGAAGGATTCCCGGTGCTTGTGGAGGAGTTTAAAAAAGCCGGACTGGCTGCCGGCGGGGAGCTGGAGGAGAAGCAGATCGCACTAAAAGATCGTTTTATTGCGGAACATCAGTACTGGAATGACAATCTGGAACTCGGACTTGCTATCGACCCGGAGATGTTTGAATGCTATGCGGATTATCTGAAAGCAGCTTTTGCAAAAAAAGCCCTGGATCCAAAGACCCGGGAAATTATTTTCCTTGCCTGCAATGCAGCTCCTTCCGCAGTCAATAAAGGGGACATTGGACGTCATATCCGCAGAGCGCTGGAGGTGGGTGTCACCAAAGAAGAGATTGTGGAAGTATTTGCTATTGTATGCTGCCAGGGGATTCATACCATTACGCTTGGCGTTCCTGCACTGAACGACGCAATGGGGGAAAGGAGGAATTGCAATGGATTATAACTATTTTACGATAGAGCGGCTGGCAGAACTCCCTTATCGAGAGTTATGTGAACTTTTCTCAAATCTGGATGCTCCGGCGTTTGATGAAATGGATGGAGAATTTATATCTCGTTATCCAATTGCATTTGAAAGAGAAAGACAGCTCTGGATAGAGGAAAACCGGGGCGGACATTGGTTTGGCAAATGCTACAGGCCTCAGCCGATCGGTCTCTGTCAGGGGGAAGGACATAATATGTATGAGCGAAAGGGCAATATCGCCGGAAGATACCTGCGTTTTGGATGGGACATTGCGAATTCACCAATTGACGGGAAACCTTCACTCATTATGAGATACAACATATTTGATCGTCCGGCAGGACCGATGAGCCTGACCGATGAGATCCGGCGTGTGCGCAGAGGACTTTATGTCGGCTTTTATTATAATGATGATATGGTAAATCCACCATTTAATTTTGGCTGGGATGATGAAAGAGGGCACACGAAGCCGGAATTTTTTTTCTTGTCAGGGCCGGTCGGAAAATGGCAGGGACCAGATGCGGATTCACTGAAGAATGAAACGGTCAGGCTTTGATCTTTGGTTAAGAAAAAGAGGTGAATCTTATGTGCAGAAAAATACAGTATGCCTGGGTCAATGTTGCCGTATGCTGCGTGCTCTATTTCTTCTGCTCCGGTATAGCGGTGACTGGATTTTCTATTTACATGCCGTATGTAAAGGAAGCGAATAATTTTACACATACGCAGTTAGCACAGATTATCATGGTTCGTTCCCTGTTTGGCCTGGTTTCGAAAATTTGGGTGCTTTGGCTCATCAGAAAAATTGAGATTCGCCGGACCTCTGCACTGGCATGTCTTAGTGTGGCAATTGCTTTTTTTCTTTATGGGGTGTCAACCACGTTATCCGGATTCTTTGTGGCGGCAGTTTTTGCCGGAATTGGTTATGGCATGGGATCTTCCATAGCAGGATCGGTACTGCTTCATCGGTGGTTTGATAAAAATTTTGACATTGCCATTGGTTTGGCTGCATCCGGAGCAGGTCTTTCCGTTTTGATCTGGCCGACAGTCGCGACAAATCTGATTCTGATGTGGGATCTTGAGCGGGCTTTTTTGGTGATAGCAGTTCTGGCTGCAGTTGGTTCCGTAGTAATCTTTTTGTTTCTTCGCGATTACCCGAAGCAAAGCGGTTTGGAGCCGGTTCCGGAAATAAAAAATGTGAAAAGTGGCGGCTTCAGGGCGGATAACTCTTTCTATCTTGCCCCGCTATTGTTGGGAATGATCGTTTTAAACTGTAACAGTGTGTATCCGCTGTATTTTGTGGAGTGTGGATATAATGGCTTGACTGTTGCATATGCGATTTCGCTTTGTGGTGCAGCACTTTTGATCGGAAAACTAAGCTATGGTTTTATTGCGAATCATATTGGAAACAAGAGAACCAGCAGTATGTTTATCAGCTTTCTGATTTGTGGCTTTTTGCTTGGCAGTTTTGCAGCTTGGGGGACGGCCATCCTATATCTCTCCGCGATATTTTGCGGATGTGGGGGGGCACTGACTACGGTGGGGATGCCTGTTTGGATCAGCGAATTTGTACCTTATGATAAATTTGATGAGATGACGAAACGGGTACAGATTATTTTTGCGCTGGGAGGCTTCCTTTTTTCGATGGTACCCGGTATGCTGGCAGATTTGCTCGGCGGATACAGCATTATTTATTTAATATTTATCATATTTGCATCAGCGGTTCTGATGGTCATCTGGCGGATATACCGGATCAAGTCAAGGCAGAGGTAACTAATAGAAGCGGCAGACCACACTCAGTTATAAGGTGGTATGCCGCTATCCGGTTTATAGATAGGAACCGTTATCGACTGTGATCAGCTCGCCGTTTACGGCGGACGACAGATCACTTGCCAGGAACAGAACCACCTTAGCCTGATCAAGGGGATGGGTCGGCACTGTGCGGACGGTTCTGGTGTTGCGGATCGGATTCATTACGCCGTCTTCCAGAGTCTGTCTTGGATCTACCTCATGGCTGTTGGACATTGGGGTAATGGTAAGCCCCGGAGCTACTGCATTGCAGCGTACACCGGTTCCGACCAGTCGCAATGCAACCCCTTGAGTCAGGGTGTTTACACCGCCTTTGGAAGAACAGTAGGAAGCACCGCATACGGGACGAATGCCGTTAACGGAAGAAATGTTGATGATACTTCCGGTTTTTCTCGGCAGCATGTGTTTGACTGCTTCACGGCAATAGTAAATCGGTCCTTTCAGGTTGATATCTACAGTCTCGTCGATGAGCTCGTCCCAAGATGCCTCGATCGTTTCCATACCGCCCTTTGCTGCATTATTTACAACAATGTCGATCTGCCCGAACTGCTCAATGGCATATGCAAAAACTTCACGGCATTCATTTGGATCTGCTACATTAGTAGTTTTCCAGATAACATCCAGTCCTTCTGCTTTCAGTTCTTCGCAGGCTTCTTTCAGACGCTCTTCACCGCGGGCAGTCATCAGAACACTTGCACCTTCCTGAGCCAGAATTCTGGCCATTTCCTTTCCCATGCCGTAGCTGGCACCAGAAACGATAGCTTTTTTTCCTGTTAATAAGAATCTGTCCATGATAATCCTCCTAAGTTTCATTGATTTGATAATAATATAAGTAGCAAGTTATGTGCCAAAAAGACAGGAAACATCGGGTTCCATATCCAGTAATTTGCGCGGATTGGTTTGCACCATCAGTTTTACTTCTTCTTCGGTACAGCCAAATTGCAGCATCATGGCGATAAACAGGCGGATACCTTCTGCCGGAGCCGGGTCTACGACCTGACAGAGGTCAGTGCTCATGATACAGTGTTCTGCGCCAACTGTTTTTACCACGTCTACAAAGCGGGATGGATCAAGGGAATGATTTCTGGGGGTTGTTACAACGTAACAGTGTTCCACATATGCACCAAGTGAAACAACGGTCTGAATCTGTTCTTTTGTATAGGGAGCCCAGGAGTTAACCAGAGGGTGAGTTGCTACCAGCTTTGTGATACCGCGTTTTTTTGCTTCCTGGAATACTGCATAGGTTTCTTCGAAAGACATGTGTCCGCTGCAAAGAACGAGATCGTATTTTTTAATTACGTCCAGGATATCATATACTTCGGGTTTCAGGCTTCCTTCTTTATCTAAAACCCAGATACCACCCTCCTGGCCAAGGGAGTTTTTACAGAATTTTGCATCAAATGCAGGGAACCAGACAACTTTACAGCCAAGCTTTGCGTCATTTTCAATGACAGAAGCAGCATAATCCAATCCGCCAGTGGTTACATAGCCAATTACGATACTGCCGAAGGTCTTGACATCCGGAGCTACATGGGCCGCGGCCAGTGCAACCGGTGTCGTAGAAAAGAAGAAACTTTTTACTACGATACCGGCCATTCCTGCGTTCTGTGCGCCAATTGCGATATCCAGCGTGTCCAAACTGCGTACGGTACTGGAATCAGGCGCAGGATGAATATGCATATCGATACTTCCTTTCCATAACCGTTCAATTGTTTCTTTTTGTGGCGTAATCATCATACCAAAATTGTTTCTTGCCATGTGTGTCCTCCTTTTTATAACCGGCACTGTTTACGTGCTTTTTTAATAGATATATCATATATATGCAAGTTTTGTGCCATTTTGCGATAGTAAAAGCCTATCTGGTTTTCCCTGTTATTTCATGTTATAATTATGTCTGATAGTTTAAGTTTAGTATATTATCAAAGATATGTACACCAGATATTCAATATAGGGGTGAGAAGCTATGCTGCGGATCGCAATGTTGGATGATAACACCGAGGATATCGTTCTGCTTCA
>Ga0153953_1000350_pt1 | contig 16132 bp, 16 predicted proteins | sample TSNJ037MetaG_FD_104718 | JGI IMG/M metagenome (GOLD analysis project Ga0153953, IMG submission 104718) | Attine ant fungus gardens microbial communities from New Jersey, USA - TSNJ037 MetaG | ecosystem: Host-associated > Fungi > Mycelium > Unclassified | place: USA: New Jersey, Wharton State...
AATCGTGATTATGCCGTTCGTTATAGCATTCCGTCCAGCGCCTATGCCTGCACTACCTCCAGTAGTAGCAAGAACGCCGCCATTGGCCGTTATCGTACCACCACTGATGGTGATATTGCCGCAACTGCCTCTGTGTCCGCCGCCAATACCCGCAGCGTCCGTACCTGTAGCTGTGATGCTACCACCATTGATGGTAATTATGCCGCCGCTTGCAGGGGGGCTGAACATGGTATTGCCAGAGCCGCCAATACCTGCACCAGCAGTACCACCTGTGGCAATTACCGTACCGCTGTTGATAGTAATTGTACCAGCATTACTATAAGTAGTATCGCTAGAAATGTATCCGCCGCCAATGCCTGCGCCACCAAGACCTGTACCGGAACTACCACCTATGGCTTGCAACGTTCCTGTTCCCTCTATAGTTAGTTTTGCGTTAACATATACAAAGATTCCCGAAAGTGCTCCAACAGTCGCATTGTAATTACACCTTAATGTGTTGTTTGCTACTAAGGTAAGCTTAACATCTGCAGTACCTAGCAGTTGAAGTGGAGCAATCCCATTTGTTATGCTCGCCCCATCCAGCGTTATATTTGCCGTTGTACCTGTCGCTACTACAACCCTGACTGAGGTAGTGGTGCCGGTCAAGATATAAGTGTCGGTGGAATCAACAGTAGTATCGAAAGTCAGCACATTACTCGTGATGGAAACGCCCGGTATGGATTGCGAGGTTATAGAATTAGTCACTGTTGTGCTGTTGGTAATATCAATCATATAAGTCGTATTCGCCATCGGCTGAATCTGCGGCATTGCCCGCATAGCCGCGTCTATATCCTCCACAACCGTATCCGCAGCTATATCCATCGCATTGCATATGACCTTCGACCAATCCGGTGCAAAGTAAAATTTATTGTCCTGTTGAACGCCGACAAGGGGCAGCAGGTATTCCGCACCGTTTTCTTCGGCCTTGATGCCCACTACATACCGTCCGGGCGATATATTCTCAAAACGGTATGTGCCGTCCGCATCCGTTGTGGCCGTCTGCACAACGTTATCCGTGTCGCCCTCAACGTACAAATAGACAGGATAATGCGCAAGGGGTGACTCCGTGCTGTCGTATATACCGTCCTCGCTGGCGTCGATCCAGAGTACACCGGATATGCTATTTGCGTAGGTAGTATTCTCCGGCTCCGGGCTTACGGTAGGTTCCGCGCTCGGTGTGGGAGCAGTCTCCGGCTCCGGGCTTTCCGCAGGAGCTTCGCTTTCCGTAGGCGTAGCTTCCGGCTCGGTAAACCCAAGCGGTGTTTCCGTGCCTAACGCTTCGGCGGTGTTATCGCTGTCAGCCGATACAGCCCCCACCGGTATGACTACTGCCATCAGCACAAGGGCCATAGCCAGGCACAGGAGCTTCCCGCATTTGCTTTTCAAATGACGTGTTCTCATTCCTTTCAACCTCGTTTCTTTATAAGATGTATATCATCAATCAGGATATTGTTGATGATCCTGTCAGGAACAGCATGATGTAGTTATCAATCACTCTCATTATAGGTAAAAAAATTTGTTATTGATCACTCACACTACCGGCAAAAAAATTAGTCATAGGGGATCTGCCCGGAAAGCGCCATATCCACAAGCCGCTTTGCCACCTCGTTATATTCCACCGCCGACATTTCAAGCGGTCTGCCGTTAAAGTATTGCGACATCCAGATCAGCGCACCGGAAAACATGGATTGTGTCCATATCATTGAGTAAAACCATGTATTCATCGCAGGGATTTTCCCACGCTCTATCAGCTTGTCAAGAACATACTGAATGCTTTTGGCGGTTGCCCCATGCAGCTGCTCCTTTATTATTTTCATGGCTTTCGGGTATTTGAACTGTTCCATGCATACGATTCTGTAACCGCGTACCATGAACAGGATATCTTCTTGTGAAAATCGTCCGATACAGCGCTCCAGAAGCTGGCGGGTTGTGTCGGTTTCGATATATGTATCAACCTTTTCTTTTGTCAGGATATAGCCTTGCAGCTTTCTCTCAAACGCGGTAATGATTTCATCCAAAATATCCACTTTCTTCTCATAGTGGCGGTATATGCCGGGTTCGCTGATCCCCGATGCCCTGCCGACTTCCCTTAACGTGACGTCCTTATAACCCTTCTCGGCAAATAATCGGGTCGCCTCATTGAATATAATTTCCTTCCTCGTAAAATCTTCCGTCATAATGTCAAATCCTTTTATCCTATGGCCGTTATGACCCATGGCTCCGTCCGTGTTTCGTGTTTCCGTGTTTCATCCGTAAGATATCCGTAAAAGTATACTTTTACGTACTTGACAGATAAGGCGTTTTGGAGTATACTTTTGTAGATAGTAATTGGATTTTTACTATATATTGTTATATAACAGATAAAAAACAAGAGTCCGCAAAAGTATACTTTTGCGGATTTTTTTCTGCCAAATAATGTGAAATCATACTGATCCGCCGTTAAAAACGCACTAAGATTTGTGTGGTTTTTTTGCCGGCCGAGGCGGATGATTGAGGCATAGCAATGCCTGCGCCGACTAACAACAAAGGGTGGCGGAAAAAAACCGCAAAGATAGTGTGTTTTTAATGGGGGGTAGTATTAGTCTTTCCCAAAGTGTTTTGCGTGTTTGAAGAAATATGTATGCCCGATGCCCAGTATCTGTAACGCTTCATTAAGCTTGATCTCTTTCGCCCGCCACCGCAGGACGGTTTCTTCAAAACCCTTGGGAAGCGGTTTGCCTTTGCGCCCGAAATGAATGCCTTTTTCCTTTGCCGCCGCGATGCCCTCGGCCTGCCGCTTGTGGATATTCTCCCGCTCGGTCTGCGCCACATAGCTTAATATCTGCAATACAAGGTCGGAAATAAACGTGCCGGTCAGATCCCGTTCCTTTTGCCGCGTGTCTAAGAGGGGCATGTCCAGTATAACTATGTCTGCGCCCTTTTCCTTAGTGATGAACCGCCATTGCTCTATGATCTCATCATAATTACGCCCCAGCCGGTCAATCGACTGCACCGCCAAAACGTCCCCGGCTTTCAGCTTTTTTATCAATCTGTTGTACTTAGGGCGTCTAAAATCCTTGCCGCTTATTTTGTCCACATAAATATTCCCTTCGGGAACGAAAAAGGCGGCCAGAGCCAAAAGCTGCCGCCTTTCGTTTTGCTCTTTGCTGGATACGCGCGCGTACCCGTATATTTGTTTTTCCATAAAAAAAGAACCTCCGATACGATATGACTTTGTAATCATCATTTTATCAAAGGCTCTTTTGTTCGGGAATATATTATATTTTTCGTCAAATGAACTCGCGCATTAATTAGATTCGAATTAAAAACTGTAATCAGTATATTGGAATGATCAATAAGTGGTGATTACTTCTGCAAGCAAGGCGCGATGGACTCCACCGCGCATCAGCTTGATGTGGCGCTGCCCCATACCCCGTAAGATCGCACCGCGTTGCGGTGCGGCTGCGCAGCCATCTGGCCACTAACAATTGATGGCATCCATGTTCCTTTTTCTGTTCCGGGTTTGCGGTCTTTTTGCCGGGCGGCCTATCGGCATTCGCCTTCATATCTGGAACAGAAAGAGGCAGGGAGAGACGGCAGAATGCTAAGAAAAGGAACGTTCAGGATCGGCAGGTCAATCCCTTTCCATATGGGGTTCCCGCTCCTTCGGGCAGTCGGGGATGTTCAGAAGCCTGTCAACGTTATCCTTCACGACAAGCAGCTCCCGCATTTCCAAACGGGTCTGCCGGTACTCCCGGTAGGCTTTTTTCTTTTCCTCAAGCTGTACCGCATAGTCCGCACGGAGCGACGCCACGGTGGGCAGCTTCTGCACGCCGAGTTCATCAAACTCCTTCTTCGCCGCCTGATGCAGGAGGATGTCCGCCTCGTGGATTTCCCGGAACTTTTTGCTGTAGCCCGCCTTGCGGTACTGGTCATATACGTCGCGGGTCTTGGAATAATTAACGATGTGTTTCTGCAGGGAAGCGTTGGAGTTTAGCTTCGTTTCCAGCTCCTTCATTCTGCCGGACAATTCATTAAACAGGGCGGTGACCGCGGCTGTCTTTTCGGATAGCGCACGGTAATCCGTCACGTCATGCTCCTGTAAATAGATCAGCGTCTGCGCCGCCTGTTTGAGATTGAACACCTTCGCCCAGCGCTCGTAGCCCGGTCCTTTTCCGGCCTGGATTTTTGCCTGAATGTCAATGAGCAGGCTGGGCATTTGTGGTTCAGCTTTGGGAATACCATCACGGCGGACAGGAGCGGCGCGCTGTCCGGCAATGCGCTCATGGACCGCCTCTTCGGTGTAGTCGGCGCCCAGCGTGCTCTCACGGCAGCGGGTGAAGTTCTTCTGCCCCGGTTCCTTGAACGCCAGGTGCTTTCCGCGTTTGACCTCATAACCCAGCGCCTCCATCCCGGTGAGGAAGGCTCCGAAATCGGCGGGCTTTTTCTCCAGCACGCCGTCAATGGCCTGCCGCAGTTTTTCCTGAAACGACGGCGGCTTATCATCGCCAAGCCATTGTCCATAGTGTTGATACTTACTCTTGCTGCGGGGCTTCGGGTTCTCTACAATGGACAGCCCGTTCTCCACACAGATGTGGTCATTGATCCGGCGCACAGCGAAAGCGGAGCCGAGAAAGTTTCGGAATTTCCTTTTGCAATCCAGTGCGGTAGAATTGAAAATGATGTGATTATGAGTGTGCTCTTTATCGATGTGTGTGCAGACAATAAAGGCGTGATTCCCTTTGGTGAAGCGCAGGGCGAGCTCGTATCCAAGCCGGTTCGCCTCTTCCGGACTGATCTCGCCGGGCTTAAACGCCTGCCGGGTATGATAGGCGGTCACATCATTCCTGCCCTGGCTTCGTCCTGTCCGATTGAAATACTGGCGCTTGGAGAGCAGGAACTGTGCATCGGCTATCCGGGAGTCACATTCGTAAGAGGTGATCAGCTCACCATTCCTTGTCTTCTCAGGGTTCTCCATATAGTCAATCACGTCCTGAATTGTCCTGCCGCTCCCGGCGTGGATCGGCAAGAGCCGCGTAGTAGCCAAACGCATCCCTCCTTTTGGCAAAATAAAAATGCGGCTGGACACACCTGGTAGTCCAACCGCATTTTTACTCTGCCCGTTATATTGATTTTATTGCGTAATGTAAATCCTCCATCCTGTCGATCAGCCATTCCGCAAACTTTGGGATCCCGAATGGGCTGATCAGGAAAGAAAAGATGATGGCGGTCAGCGCGCCGCGCATGTCCCACAGGAAGATCACACAGCACACCGCCAGGACAAAAAGCCCAAAGGAGAGAATCCCTAATATCACAGAGGAAAAGCTGCAGAGAAACCGGCAGGCCATAATGAGAATGGCCAGCGCCAGACTGATGGGAAAAAGTAATATTTTCAAGATGATCCTCATGATCCCAGCCTCCTTCATTCCTAAAACATAACTACTTTATAGTTAAATATTAACTCTGCCGGGCACTCTTTGCAAGTCTTTCCTGCGGGGTTGCCGGATTTATTCTTCCTGCTCCGGCTTGTCATCCTCCGGTTTTTTCGGCTGCAGAATCGTCATGTTATCCTCCGGCGCCGATATGTACATCTCCTCCGTATCCTGCTGGGCCTTCTGTAAAAGGTCGATGGCCTGCGTCTGCGCCCGGAACAGGCGCTGATACATTTTTGAATAGTCAGGCATGGGGTATCCTCCTTCTTACTAATAATAGATGTAACTTTGCATATGGTACATCTTTTGTTAGTTTATGTCAATACATCTAACGATTGTTTGATAAAATAATTTACATGAAAAGAGGTGTACAGATGAATCCTGTATCAGAACTTCTCCGCGATCTGCGCGAAGATAAGGACTTAAAGCAGTCCGACATCGCAAACCTGCTCGGTACGACACAGCAGCAATATTCCAAATATGAAACGGGCGAGAGTGAGCTTCCGCTCCGTGGCCTGGCGGTCTTGGCTGACTATTACGAGGTGTCCGCCGATTACCTGATGGGGCGGACGGACTGCAGGGAAGGCGTCGGCGCGCTGAACAAAAAGGTGAGTGCCAATTGTACCGTGGGCGCATTCCTGTCGGACGTGCTTTCACTGAGTGCGGCGGGTCGCCATGCTGTAATCGAATACGTTTCCCTGCAGAAGATGAAAGAAGGTTGCGAGAAAAAGAAACGGTAAGCGTGACGGCCGCACCGCTGCCGTGTCGTTACTCAGAGTCAAAAGCCAGGGAAACCGTGTCCCCGAAGCTCATGCCGGACAGCTTTCCGACTGCGCTTTCGGCGGCGGCTTTTTTAGCCGGGAACTCAATTCCCGGCGCGACTCCCCGCAGGGTTTCCAGCGTCTCTGAGAGCGTCCCGGCGTGGAAAATACAGATCAGCTCCATTTCCTCCACGGTGAACAGCATAGCGGTCCCTCCCTTCGGTTTGGATTTGTCATGGCAGGGATTTCTTGCTATGTCTTGATCATTACGGCTCACGCAGGAAGCGTGGGCCATTTCCAGATCCTGCCGGACGGTTTGAGCTTAACTCTGCAAAAGCGGCTTCACAAGACGGTATCCTGCCGGTTTTCGAGCCGTTTCCCTGGAATTTTTAGTGCTACTTTATACCTGACAGCTCCTTCAGGATGTCCCCTGCCGTTTCCCAAATCCCATTGAGCCGTTCCCGCAAATCCTCAATGTCGGCTTCATAGATGCTGCCCGTCTCGTTGGCCCGTTTCGCATACTGGTTCAGGTTATTGGAGCAGTACCGCAGGAGCGCCACCATCTCCCGCACATCAGACAGGTCAAGATTGATGATGTAACCGTCAATGCCCATTTTTCTCATATAGGCGCCCATGCTGGTGACACCCAAGCTTGCCATGCGCTTGCGGATCAATGCGGCTTCCTCCTCAGTCGCCCAAAAGTGGAAATGCACGTCACGTTTGCGCCGGGGTTTGGGTGTGCCCGGTCTGTCCGGTCTCTTTTGTGTTTTCATAGCTCCAGTTCGCCCTTGTTCCGGTTTTTGGGTTTCTGGAGCTCCTTGGGTATGTGGGGAAGCCCCCGCGCCTCCCTGATCTGCTCCAGTACGGAAGCCTTTTCATCGGGGAGTGTTTCCGGGGCAAGCTCGCGTATTTCGTCGTAGGTCTGCCCATCGGTCAGATCGGCGCGGGCAGGGCCCTCGTTGTTGCACAGGCCGTCAATCATGTTATAATTTTGTTCCTTGCTCATCTCGGCGGCGGCCAGATAGTTTTTGTTCATAGGTGACGGCTTAAGACCGTACTCATCTGCCTGCTGTCTGGTAAGCGGCCGGGCGTATTCCACATAACCCCACGCATGCAAGGCACCGTTTTCCACGGATACCCGTGAACCGAAATTATAGATGTCCGTTGGCTTCATTTCTGATGGATAGGTGCCTTCATCAACTGGACGCCGGGTAGCGTAATATCGATACGTTTCATGGTAATTGCCTTGCCGGTCAATCAGCTCTGCATTCGGGAATGCCTTAATCAAGTCACGTACCGCCTGCTGGACCAAAGGGCTTTTATGGAAATGGGAAATGTCGTTGATAGTGTCTGCATCTATCCTGTTTCCATACAAGATGCCAAAATCACCATCATAATTACTGCCATCCGCAAGATGAAAGCCAATGCCTTTGACACCGTTCAACCGCTCGGCAGGTATGGACTTGTAGCGGCGGGCTGCTTCTGACAGGGTCAGGTTATGATGATATTCACCCAATGAGGTGAACTCCATGCACTCAGCCGTATAAAATGTCAGTCCGGCTTTCCTGCCATCACTGCCCTTTCCCAGCATAAGGCCATCTGCAAGATATGCCTCCCAATCGCCATGTTCAATGCCATAAATGCCCTTATGGTTTTCAATATCCTCCCTGTTAAGCGCCATTGCTTCAGAATTATCCCCATAGAGTAAAAAAATACCACGATTCTGGTCGTAGAGTTCCAATGCGCGCTCTTTATCCAGCGGCAGCATGATGTCGTCAATGTAACCATAAGCGTTACGCTCGGCAGGGCCGATGGTTGGGTCAGGCGCGTTTGGAATCTGCTCCTGTGCTGATATGTCATATTTCGTTTTATTCATTATGAAATCACTCCTTTTTCTTTTTAAGGCAGCAAGTCATCCTTGGACTTATTCTTTAAAGCCTTTCGCGCATTTTCATCCTTTGGTGCAGGGGGAACATCCCGTGCCGTCTTAAGCTGCCCCAGCACCGACCTTTTGGCGGGCGCCCTTTCCTCCACATGGAGACTGTTCCTGTAATCACTGATACGGGCGGCGAAATCCTCCCGCGCCTTGCCCTCGCTGACGGTGTATCTGCCCCAGTAGTAATCACGCTTTCCCTGTTCCTCGGTAAGTTGCCATGTGACAAAGGGCTGCGGAGCGTTGGGGTTATGGGCCAGTGCGAAGCCGCGGTCATTGTCAAAGACTACATACTGTAAGACCGTATAGCCGTGCACGATATCGGGAATCGTTGGGCCGGGCAGCGCATCCTCCTTCTCCATCTTAAGGACAGCCATGCGCGCCTGATCAATAAAGCCGTCGAGCACCGCGGGATGGGTGGTGATAAGGAAATCGTTGTATTCTGCCGGCGGTATGGCAAAGCCCTTTGCCCATTCCTTGTTGTCACGGGAAAAGCGCCCGTCGTAATCGTAATGCCAAAGTGTGTTTGCCAGCACCCAATTCATACGCTCGAAGCCGTACTCATTGACCACAGTTTGCACGGCAGCTTCCAGGTCGTAGCGGTAAAGCGCGTAGTTATTGGTTTGTATGGCATCGTTGATCGCTTTGGCACATTCGCGGTTGAGCCTGCCGCTCTCGCGGTAGAGGTCAAGCTCACCGTTTTGCCGGGCATAGCCGGCGGGATAGGGGTAAACTTTTTTTTGTTTTTCCATTAGATCCTCCTCGTTAAAATGCAGATTTGCAGCGCGTGGCGGCCGTTTCGAAAGGGTTAGGCTTGTGATGCCGATCCCTCCGAAATACGGACGGAAAGCCGCGCTTAACACGGCGCCGGTTCCGGCTAAAGAGTTACTTTGCGCGCTTCCCAAACTCCAGCTTGAAATTCACATATTTGCCGCCCGTGTCCTCCATGACGATAGTGGCATCATAGGTCTTGCCCGTTTTCCCGGAATACAGCCCGGACATGAAAACGCGCCCCTTTTTTAAGAGCGCAGCGGCGGTTTTTTTATCAAGCTGTTTTTTCTTAACTGTAAAGAATTTATTGTCTTTCCAGAGGGCGAATCCGCAGGAACGGTCTCCGCAGCAAAAACCCTTATTGTTTTCATAGACTAAACCGCCACAGCGAGGGCAGGAGCCGACAGCATCGCCCATCGGCTTCCTGGCAAACAGTGAGGCGTGTGCCTGATCCGGCGCGGAGTGAGTCTTCACCAGGCCGAGCGTCATGGCGGCGATATCGACCATGAACGCCTTATCGTCAAGCTCGCCGCGCTCGATCCTTTTTAATTTATGCTCCCACTCGGCAGTAAGCTGCGGGGACTTGACCGGATCCGGCAGGACGGCGATCAGGTTGACGCCCTTTTGTGTGGGGAGCAGCTGTTTCTTTTTGCGCTCTACGAACCCGGACTTCACCAGCTTTTCAATAATTCCGGCACGGGTGGCGGGAGTGCCAAGCCCTTTACGCTCCGCATCCTCCGGCATATCCTCTGATCCCGCTGCCTCCATCGCTTTGAGCAGGGTGTCCTCCGTATATGGGCGCGGCGGGAAGGTGAAGCCTTCACGGACAGAAGCCAAAGCGGACGGAAAGGTCTGCCCCTTTGTAAGTTCCGGTAAGGCTTTGGGACCGCCGTCACTTTCGCTCCCTTCCGGCTTGTTGTTCAGTGCGGTGTGAAACGCGTTCTCTATGCCTTTCCAGCCGTTCTCCAAAATGGTCTTGCCCTTGGCCGTGAAGCTGTGCCCCCCGCAATCCACGGTGACCGCCGTCTCCGCATAGAGATGTTTGTCACCCACGGCGCAGAGCAGGCGCGCGGCCAGCATATGCAGGATGTTCCGCTCCCCGGATGGCAGGGCGTCAAGATTGGCCTTCGCCATGGTGGGTGTGGGAATAATGGCATGATGGTCGCTGACCTTGCTGTTGTCCGCCACCTGCATGGCATTGACGGGAAGCGCCAGTTTTTCTGTAAAAGGCAGAACCGACGCAACAGCGGTAGCCAGGACCGGGAGTCCCTCTTTCATATCGGAGGTCAGGAAACGGCTGTCGGTTCGGGGGTAGGTGCAGAGCTTCTTCTCGTAAAGGCTTTGGGTATAGTCCAGCGTCTGCTGGGCGGTGTAGCCAAATAAGCGGTTCGCCTCCCGCTGGAGCGTGGTCAGGTCGTAGAGCTTCGGCGGGGCGGCAGCCTTTTCTTTCCGATCCACTGTTTGTATGGCGGCAGCCTTTTGGTCACAGGCAGAGTGGACTGCATCGGCGGTCTGCCTGTCCTTCAGCTTTTCGCCGGAAGCGGTAAAATCTCCGCAGTCCAGCTCCACCGTGTAAAACGGTTTCCTGGCAAAGGCAGCGATTGCCTGCTCCCGTTTAACAACCAGCGCCAGCGTGGGTGTCTGGACGCGCCCCACATTCAGCGTCACGCCGTAGAGCACCGAGAACAGCCTCGTTGCATTGATGCCCACCAGATAGTCTGCCTGAGAACGGCAGAGCGCCGCATGGTACAGGTTGTCATATTCCGCGCCGGGCCGGAGCTTTTCAAAGCCCTCCCGGATAGCCGCATCCTCCATGCTTGAAATCCACAGCCGCTGCACAGGTTTTCTGCATTTGCAGTATTCATATACCAGCCGGAAGATAAGCTCCCCTTCGCGCCCGGCGTCGGTGGCGCAGATCACCGTGTCCACATCTTTGCCGTTCATCAGGCGGCGCAGGATGTCAAGCTGTTTCTTTTTGCCGGAAGCGGCAACGTGCTTCCACTCATCCGGGATGATGGGCAAGTCCTCATAGGCCCACTTGGCGTATTTTTCATCATAAGCATCGGCGCGGGCCAGCTCCACCAGATGCCCCACGCACCATGACACGATCCAGCCGCTGCCTGACACAAACCCGTCCCCGCGCTCTTTAGCTCCCAAAACGGCGGCAATAGCCATTCCTACACTTGGTTTTTCTGTAATTACTAATTTCAAAGTTCATTCCTCCTATATCGTTGATTTTTGGATTGCACCGGTGTATATTTAGAACCAACCGAAGGCCTTCCACAGATTACAAGTTCAATAAAACCACATCCCTTCAATAAAAATGAGTATAATGACATTGTTCTTTACTACTTAAAATGTCTTTTTTAATTTAAAAACACGCCAGTTAAAAAAAGTTCGGCAAATGCCGGATTTTTTGGTACAATGATAAAAAATACATAATCGGGAGTATAGCCTATGGATGAAAATAATAGCATACAGCTTTTTGAAAACAAAAAAATTCGCACCGCTTGGGATGAGGAACGGGAAGATTGGTGGTTCTCCATCGTTGATGTCGTGGCTGTCTTGACCGAACAGCCGTCACAACGCAATGCAAGTACCTATTGGGCCGTCATGAAAAATCGTTTAAAAAAGGAAGGTGCAAATGAACTGCTTACAAATTGTAAGCAGTTGAAAATGAAAGCCGAGGACGGCAAAATGCGTTTGACGGATGCCGCAGATACTGAGCAGCTTTTACGGATCATCCAATCCATCCCGTCGCCCAAAGCGGAGCCGTTCAAAATGTGGCTTGCGATGGTCGGCCGGGAGCGGATCGATGAGACCATCGATCCTGAGCTCACCATTGACCGCGCCCTCGAAACGTATTTAAAAAAGGGATACAGCAGGGAGTGGATCAACCAGCGTCTGCAGGCAATCCAGGTTCGCAAGGAGCTCACCGACGAATGGGACAAGCGCGGCGTGAAAAAAGGTGTGGACTATGCCATTCTCACCGATGAGATCACACGCGCATGGGCGGGTCTGACGACGCGGCAGTACAAACGGCTTAAAAATTTAACGAAAGAAAACCTGCGTGACAACATGAGCACCCTGGAATTGGTGCTGAACATGCTGGCCGAGGCTACCACGACGGAAATCTCCAAAGACCGTGAGCCGCAGACCTTTGAGCAAAATCGAAAGGTAGCCAAAAAGGGTGGCAGCATCGCCGGAAATACCCGTAAGGAGATTGAGGAAACCACCGGGCGGCCAGTCATTACGGGAAAAAATGCCTTGGATTTCACAAAGCTGATGGGTGCTGTTTTAGAGGAAGATGACAAAAAGGAAACATGATAGCAAGCCGTCGCGGTATGCGGCGGCTTGCGTATTTCTTAAAGTGCCGCTCTCAGTGCCGCCACCATATCCAGCCGCTCCCAAGGCAGGTCGAGGTCGCTTCGCCCAAAATGACCGTAGGCGGCGGTCTGGGCATAGATGGGCCTTTGCAAGTCAAGCCGTTCAATGATCGCGGAGGGCCGCAGGTCAAAGTGTTTGTTTATAAGCGCCAGGATGGCGGCGTCCGGCAGCTTCCCTGTGCCGAAGGTATCTACCAGCACGGAAACAGGACTCGCCACGCCGATGGCGTAGGAAACCTGAAGCTCCAGCCTGTTTGCCAGCCCCCCTGCCACCAGGTTCTTGGCGATGTACCGGGCGGCGTAGGATGCGCTCCGGTCCACCTTTGTCGGGTCTTTACCCGAAAAGGCTCCGCCGCCGTGCCGGGCGAAGCCGCCATAGGTGTCCACGATGACCTTGCGGCCGGTCAAACCTGTGTCCCCATGTGGACCGCCGACGATGAAGCGCCCCGTGGGATTGACAAAATATTTTGTGTTTGTATCCAGCAGCTTTGCGGGGATAACGGGCTGAACGACATGCCGGATGATATCCTGCCTGATACGGCCCTGCCCGATCTTCGGCAGATGCTGGGCAGAGATCACCACCGTATCAATACGGATAGGGATATCATCCCGGTACTCCACAGTGACCTGAGATTTACCGTCCGGCCCTAGGTACGGAAGAGTGCCGTTCTCGCGGGTCTCGGCAAGACGTTTTGTCAGTTTATGGGCCAGATAGATCGGCATGGGCATATATTCGTCCGTCTCGTCGGTGGCATATCCGAACATCATGCCCTGATCGCCTGCGCCAATCCCGGAGTCTCCTCCGGATTTATCTTCAAACGAGCGGTCAACACCCAATGCGATGTCCGGTGACTGTTTATTCAAAGCTACCAGCACGGCAATAGAATCCGCATCAAAGCCGAACCGCCCGTCCGTGTACCCGATCCGGCGTACCGTGTCACGGGCAATACTCTGCACATCTGCATGACAATCGGTCGCGATCTCGCCCATCACCAAAAGCAGCCCCGTGGCAGCGGACACCTCACAGGCCACCCGCGCCGCTGGGTCTTTAGCGAGGATGGCATCTAGCACGGCATCGGAAACCTGGTCACATATCTTGTCGGGATGTCCCTCCGTCACCGACTCGGAAGTAAATAAAAAGTCTTTCATAATAGTGTTCATCTCCTCTGTATATTTATTGATGCGGCAAAAAGAAAACGGCAGCTACAAAGCCGCCGCAATCTGTCTTTTTTGCTTACTGCCCGGAATCCTGGACAGCCTTCCCAAGTATGACCCGGTCAAAGCCTGCCGAAGCGTAGCCCTCCAGAATGGTATTCAGGTAATACTCGCTGGGAATCCCCAGGGGATGCCCTTCGTTCATGATATAGACCATCGCCTCCAAAGGCCTGCCGTCCAGGGGTACCGTGACCGTCTCCTTGCGGTAGAAGTGGGGATACCCCTCGTAGCGGTCGAGCGCCTCCTCGTCGCGGGGCGTGATCTCCCAAAGGAGCACGGGAACGGAGCCGTCCTCTGTAGGTTCCACCGTCGCCACGGCGCCATTTTTATCACCACGGAACAGCAGCTTGTAGCCGGAAAGCTCGGCAGCTCCCAGCACCGTCGCGTAGGGGCAGCGGTATGCCATCTGCTCCAGATTGAGATTGCTTCCATACGCCAGATACACTTTATTCGTTCTCATTGTAAAACCTCCTTAAATGACTGCGGACAAGCGTGCCTGTCCGCTGATTTATTTACCAGCACAGAAAAGAAATAAAGGGCAAAGCCCCCGCAGGGAGCCATCAGGCCCCCACACGGTACCGCCAGGCCGAATTCCCGCTCAAATGCTGGCACAGATGCTCCCGGCAGTTTTTGAACTCCTGACCGATAAAGCCGATCCGGTTCAGGTACACACGCATGGCAAACTTCTCATTTTCAACCTGCGGCTTTTTACTGCTGGCGCTCTTTTGGGTCAGCGCCTGATTGTTCAGCGCAAGGGCCAGCACAATATAGCTTCGAACCAGCCCTGCATGTAAATGCCCTTTGGAATCTCCGGCATTGAAGCCTCTCAGTTCAAGTGTGTGGTGCCCGTGAAAGAAGCTGTGCAGGTTTAAGAAGCAATAGCGGCTTTCGTGATAGTGCGTGTCGCGGCTTCCGGCATACCCGTCATACCATATGGACTCGATCTCAGCGAAGGTCTTCGGCCTGCGCCGGTTCATCCGCTCAACGAGATACTCGTCCATTTTCTTACAGTAACGCATCCGGTCCGGCTCGATCTGGAGCGCCTTATAGAACAGGTCGTTCTTGCTGGCGATGATATTGATAAAGTTGCGGATGCTCTTAGGCGTGTGCCCCGCCCCATCCAAATGGATGTGGATCCCCATATCCGATCCGGTGAAGGCTCCGGCTTTGCGAAGCCCGCGGACGATCTCCTGAAGCGTCCCGATGTCCTCACGGTAGGAAAGGATCGGGCTGACCATCTCCACGCTGTATTCGCTGTTTGCAGAAATCCTCCGTCCCCGCTCTTTCCTCTGGCAGGTGATGCTGCCGTCATACATGAACTTCCAAACCCTGCCGTCCGGTGCCGTGACATGATATGCACCGTAATATCCTCCAGCGTATGCGGCAGTGCCTCCGAGAATCTCCGCCGCAACCTGCGCCGCCCGTTCCCTCGTAATTCCCGTACATTCAATTTCCAATCCAAAATTCCTAGTAAACATGCGCCTTCCCGCCCCTTCCATAGAACATTCGTTTGCCCTTCGTTGTGTTGTATGTTAACTCTGTTCAGGGTGGTTTACAAGTCCTTTCGGCCCGAAAATGTGTAGAATCTTAAAGCCTTTTGGAGCCTTAAATTGTGTAGGTTTCCGGGTCTTTTTATGGCTTTACAGGCGCCTGATCTTGTCCTCGCCATAGACGGCTCCGAGATGGGAGCCGCAGTCCCAGGCAATGAAAACGGTGGCGGTATCATCCACGAACTCGACCGTGCCCTGATCGCCGGGCCGGATCTTGGCATAGGGATCGTTCATAGAGGCCAGCTCCACGCGGCAGCCGTCCGGAAACCTTTCACGGATGAGGGCAACAGCCTCTTTAGACGGAAAACCATTAGCCATCACACCACACCTCCCTGCGTGGGCGCGCTGTCGGCGGTGTGTGCGCCTGTTCCAATACCGGTGGCATCCGTGTCCGCATTCAGGTTTTCAGCGGTATTTGCGGCTTTTTCACTGCGTTTCCCGGACTTGAACGAGCCGTCGCCGGACAGGTTCTTAAGCAGCACCTTCCGCGCCGCTGCGTACTCCTTGCCGATGAAGCCCAATTTCAACAGGAAGCAGCGCATGGCGTACTTCTCGTTTTCGACGGGCTTTTCTTTGGACGTCACGCGGGTCTGGTGCTTTGCCGCCTCACAGAGCAAAGCGACAAGCTGTGTGTATGCGGTTACCTCATCCGGTGAAGCGTCGGGCGGGAACCACGAAAAACGGATCCTGCCGTTTTCACGCTCGATCGGCAGGGTGCCGCCGGTCCGGTTCAGTCCGACCGCTTTCCTGATCAGCGCCGCCTTACCCGCTGCCAGCTTCTTCAGGTTATCCAGAGCCGTTTCCGTAAATCCCTCCAGCGGTACCTCAATGGCCAGACGATCAGGAATGGCTTCAGCAGATGCGTACCCGCCGGATAAAGCATCTTCAAACGAGCCTTCGGAAAAAAATCCCCGGTCAGCCAGCCCTGCCAGCAGGCGCCGGACCTCTGCGGTGTTACTCTGTTCGTCAAAGAGCAGCGTCCCATGCCTGTCAATCGTGTAGTTGTTTACTGCGAAAGCAAAGCTCGGCGCGCCTTTATATACCGCCGCCCAGCCGGTCAATTCAC
>Ga0153953_1000352_pt1 | contig 16115 bp, 14 predicted proteins | sample TSNJ037MetaG_FD_104718 | JGI IMG/M metagenome (GOLD analysis project Ga0153953, IMG submission 104718) | Attine ant fungus gardens microbial communities from New Jersey, USA - TSNJ037 MetaG | ecosystem: Host-associated > Fungi > Mycelium > Unclassified | place: USA: New Jersey, Wharton State...
GTAAAAATCATACCTGCAACATAAAGAACAATACCCATTATAAGAATGGGCATCTGCCTTAGCATTGCATCAGGATTCATGCTGTCCAGCCATGAGACAGCATGAATATGCGGCAGCATTTCCATAACGACAATTCCCAATATAACAGGAAAAACAGCAAGCAAAAACGCTCTGCCCACCTGATAGGCTGTTTTGTAGAACTCCGTAAGAAATACATAATTGAACAATGAAAATATCATAAGTCCAAAGCCATAATAAGCAACATTGGCCTCCATTCCAACAGGATTGCCTTCCGGCAGAATGTATGACCGCAGCACTGCAAAAGGAATTGAAATCACTAACTGTCCTAATTCTGCAATTACAAACAACAAACATTTTCCTTTTACAACATCCCGTTTTTTTACCGGAAGTAATGCTGTGTAAAAAGTGTCATTATTTTCCCTGCCATAAAAAAGGGTAATAAATGGAGCTAAACAGCCGTACAGGAACACGACCCCATACGGATAGGACGGAATAATGACCATAGAGCCAAGCAGCATAAATATGTATAATGTAGGATGTGCTGCCAGCCGTAACTCTTTATAAATTAATTTAAACATCATAGCTTACCCTTTCTGTACGTATCATAATTTCCTCTAAAGACAAAAATCCTGTTTCACCGGGCTTTTTCAGGTGCTGAAATGATTGAATGAACGCTTTTTTCTCTGCACTTGCCAGTATTTTTCCATTCTTTATATAAGTAATGTCATCTGCACATTTATCTAAATCCGATGTAATATGTGTGGAAAACAGGATACTTCTCTCACCGCTTTTCACCAACTGTTGAAATAGTTCCAGTAAATCTTCCCGGGCAACAGGGTCTAACCCGCTTGTTGGCTCATCCAAAATCAACAGGCGGGCATTATGGGATAATGCTAAAGCAATCAGATATTTTACCCTCATTCCATTAGAAAGTTGTTTCAATTTTTTTTGCGGCTCTAGCTCAAACATCTGCATATATTTTTGATAAGCCGCATTATCCCAATTGGGGTAAAAACGACAGGTGACAGCGGTTATGTCTGCCAGCTTTTTGTATTGATAAAAGTCAATGCCGCCCAAAACCACACCTATTTCCTGTTTGCAGGCTTCTTCATTTGTAAGAAAATCTCTGCCTGACATCTGAATACTTCCTTTATCGGGACAAACCATATGCAGCAGTGATTTTAATGTTGTGCTTTTGCCGGCGCCATTTTTACCTATAAGTCCCATAATCCGGCCTTGTGCAACAGAAAAGGAAACATCCTGTAAGGTGAATTGCGGATATTGTTTTGTAAGACCTTGCACCGTCAACATATTCATTTGTCATTGTCCTTCCTGCCATATAAGTGATCCATAGCCTGATTGGTCATTTGTGTAAAAACATCACCGGACATAAGTGCAATTCCGGCAGTTCCGGGATTTGAGTCACCTAAAACAATTAATGTATCTCCCTGTTTTAATCCGAACATATCTCTTGCCTTTTTGGGAATGACAATCTGTCCTCTTTCACCAACCTGTGCTGTACCAAATAGATGCTTTCCTTTAGGCGGCATAAAAACGCCTTCTTTTTGCGGGTCAAAATGCACTAAATCATCCAGCGAAACATCGTAAAGAGCAGCCAACGCGTCACAATGCAGGATATCAGGTATGCTTTCACCAGTTTCCCATTTGGCAACGGCTTGCCGAGATACTCCGATTTGCTCCGCAACTTTCTCTTGGGATAAATGTTTCAGCTTTCGTAAACTGGTAAGATTATTCGCAAGTTTATTATTACCATTATTCATATTTATCATATTTTCCACTCCTTCCATACTCTATTCTACTCTGATTTTTCCTTATTTCAACCAACCGCCAATTACATTTTTTGTTAATTATAGTTGCATATCTGTTTCTGTTCACTTTGGTGGCAGTGTATTGACACCTAAGTACTATTTTAAACGACATATAATTAGGACAAATCCTCCATACAATGAAGCGACTTGTCCTGTTTTCCTTGAATCCCTCTGTAAATTTTCGTCCTGTTTGAAAAACCCAAACACAAGCACTATACCTACTGTCAACCATAGTTTGCGTTTTTTCATGTTTCTTTCCTTAAAATATTTATACCAAATTCGTCTTTTTGAGAATGGTATTGCTGATTGCTCCCATACCTACACTAAAGACTGCGCCGCCGATCAGACACATCATGACATTCGTAATGGTGGAATTCAGAGGGGTCAGCATCGGAATCATGGTATATAGCAACATACTCGACACAAGAGAGCCTAAGACAGAAAGCCACAACTTCTGTTTTCCGATAATGCTCATCATTACGAAGAGTGCCACAAACACCAACATGAGGAATATCTTTGCGGCCATGCACATCAAAATGTTCCCGATAGTTAGCGTTCCGCGGTCAAAGGGCAGACCGGCAATCGCACCGCCGAGCATTGCGCCGATAAAATAGGCAATGAGCATCAGCACACCGCCGATAAAGCCAACCAAGGTTTTGGATATTACATAGTCACTTCTCTTGGAACGAACGGTAAATAAATTCTTTGCATAGCCGCTTCTGAAATCATCTGCGACAAAAATGCAGATAAGAACCGCCGCAATGAAGTACAGCATATTGATGTTTACCATACTTGTCATGTCCATGCTCATACCGGAGCTTTCACCGCTTATAGAGCCGATGACCTGCCACACATTATCGAAGCCTTCCATAACTGTTTCCACACCCGTCTGAGGATCTACTGAAACGCTGCCATCCATCATCGTGGTCATAACGAGGATCAGCACCGGCATCACAAAGCAGATACCAATCATGATGTAAACGAGACGCATCGTGAACATTCTGCGAAAGTCTACTTTTAACATCGTTTTCATTCTTTTGCCAAAGCTGTTGTGTTCAAATGGTATTCCATTGTTTTTTTCCATGTTATCTGCTCTCCTTTTCATGCATCAGATCAATGTAGTATTCTTCCAGACCGATTTTATCTGTTTTGATCTCGCTTACCAGAATGCCGTTTTCATACAGATAAGTGACGATTTTTTCCGGAGTGGTGGCATCGTAAACACGGAGATATCCGGTCTCGTCTTCTTCTACACGGGAATACTTACGACCGAGAAGCATCTTGCTTTGGTGCATATCCCTTGTCTGCAGCGCCACATAGGTGCGGCAGCTTTCCTCCAGTTCCTCGGCAGTCATTTCTTTAATCATTCTGCCGCCACGGATGATACCGTAATGGGTAGCGATTTTTTCAAGCTCACCCAGGATATGCGAGGCGATTACAACGGTACATTCGCTGGTCCCCGTAATATCCTCAAGAACCTCACGCATGATTCTCATACCATCGGCATCCAAACCGTTTATAGGTTCGTCCAGCACCAGTAAGCTTGGATGGCCAAGTAAAGCCATTGCAATGCCGATGCGCTGCTTCATACCAAGAGAGCAGTTTTTGTATTTATTGGAGGCTGCGCCTTCCATTCTGACCATTTTCAGAACTTTCACGACTTCCCGTTCGGGGTTCTGAATGTCCAAATTGGCCGCCTGGAGCATCAGGTTGTTGTACACGCTGTAGTTTGGAAAGCAGCCGGGAGCTTCTATCAAAACGCCGACCTTTGCCCTCACATCAGCGTCGGTATAATTTCTGTCAAACAGCTTGACTGAGCCACCGCTTGGTACAAGCAGTCCGCAGATTATTTTTTCAGTGGTAGACTTGCCGGAGCCGTTTTCACCAATAAAGCCGTAAATAGCGCCCATGGGCACGGTCATTTCCAAACCGTTCACTGCCTGCTTCGCACCGAAGTTTTTTGTTAATCCTCTGATTTCTATTGCATTCATTCTAACCGCCTCCTTTAATATACGTCACTCTTGGAGAGTAACTTTGTACCGAGCATATTGTAAATCGCTGCCCATGCTATCGAAACGACAAGGCAAACGATCAGCGTTGCGATATTACTGCCGAGACACGCATAGACCGAAGATCCATATAGGAAAATGTTCAAAACAGAGCCCGCTTCGTTTCCGAAAATCATACCAATTGCGATAATCGGAAGACCAGTGCCAAACAAGAAACTGGATGCAATGGAAATGCCGAAATATCTTCTGAAAATGACATTGAGGAAGGTGTAAAGGCTTGCCCATCCCAGGCTCATAATCATTTTGCTTGCGATTGCGATAATCAGCGAGCCGACATTGGCGGAGAAATCCAAGCCTGCAAAAAGTCCGCCGGCTACAGAGCCAAGCAGATAAGTGATACACATACAGGCCATTGCAAAAGCGCAGGTGATGGATTTCGAGATCATATAGTCCTGCTTTTTTGCGTGAGTAGTGAAGAGCTGCTTGACATATCCGCTCTTGTAATCGTGGCCGATGAAGATGGACACCATGATACCTCCGAAGATGAATACCATGTTCATGTTGGCATACTCGCCTATGTTGCTGAAGGCATAAAGAGGCATGTTGGCGGCAACTGCATTCCACGCATTGGTATACAGTAACGCAGACGTGGTTCCGTCCGGGTTTTCCATGCCGCCGGAACCCAGAATCAGTGCGGGGATAAACGCAGCGATGAGCAGGAAAATGTAAAACAGCGGGGTATGAAACAGGCGGTAAAAATCCACACCCAGCATACTTTTTATTCTGGTAAAAAAACTCGGAGACTCAAATTTTAATTCATTTCCAGCAACCATTTTAATTTCCCTCCTTCGCCTGCATAAGCTCGATATAATACTCTTCAAGACCGACCTTATTCTTGCTGATCTCACTAACAACATGACCGTTTTTCAGCAGATGGCCGACGATGAATCCGGTATCATCCTCATCGTAAACTCTCAGATAACCCTCTGCTTCACTGACATTGTCAAATTTGGTCTTCAGAATAATTTTGGCACCCTGCATGTCTTTTGTTTTGATAGAGGCGAACACCTGGCTTCTGCCATCCATCTCCTCGGCGCTGAGCTCCTGTATCATTTTGCCCTGGCGGATGATTCCGTAATGAGTAGCGATCTTTTCAAGCTCACCAAGAAGATGAGAGGCAATAACAACAGTACAGCCATAGTTTTTCGTGATGTCAACGAGAATCTCTCTCATGATTCTCATACCGTCAGCATCTAACCCATTTATAGGTTCATCGAGTATTAAGAGGGCGGGAGATCCCAGCAGCGCCATCGCAATGCCGATACGCTGTTTCATACCAAGAGAGCAGCTCTTGAATTTTATTTTCGAGGAGTCCTCCATGCGGACTATTTTCAGCACTCGGCGGGTTTCTTCCTCACGATTTTCCAGGTTTAGATTGATGGCTTGCATCATAAGATTCATCCACACACTGGAGTTTGGGAAGCAACCGGCGTTTTCGATAAGAGCACCGACTCTTACCCGGACACCGGAATCGGTGTAGTCCTTGCCGAACAGCTTGATACTGCCTCCATCCGGAACAAGGTGTCCGCAGATGAGCTTTTCTGTAGTGGATTTGCCGCTTCCATTTTCACCGATAAATCCGTAGATTGCACCAACGGGAACGGTCATATTCAGATGATCGAGTGCATACATTCCACGAAAGCTTTTTGATAAATCTCTGATTTCAATAGCGTTCATATACTTTCTCCTTATGCGATATTTTTTGGGGATGTTATTTATTTACAACGTGCGTTACAGTGTGAACCACTCCTTACGTCATTGCTTTGGTTTATGGGCTTATATTGCCCCCTAAATGTTTGTGAATTGCTTAAGAAATGTTTGAGAAATATTAATTTTAAATTTATTTAGATGATGACTTTATTACAATATTACAACAGATAACCTACTTTTCGTTGGAGATGAAGAAAAAGATATAAAAACTGCCCAAAATGCAAATTGTAAGTCTGTCTTAATTGCAAGAAACGAAAATAAAAATTTTGGACAAAATTTTACTATTGTTTCATTAAATGAGCTATTTAGCTTTTTACATCGCTAATCTCGCCGCTTATGCTTCGCCTTTCATAAAGTCTTGCCACGTGAAAACGCGCTTTTACGAAAACTTTTTATGTGTTACAATAAGGAATATATTTTATCACAAAATATCTTTAAAAAATTTTTCAAAAAAATAAAACCTGACGGCCCATTTTTGCATCTGCTTTAATGAAGGGCCAAAAAACGGCCTCGAAGGGAGGATGTGTATTTGGAAACCGAGCGGCTTATTGAACTGGTCGTGATGGCCCGGCAGGGCGATGCGGACGCCGTGCAAACGCTTTATCTTGACGCATACAGGAGTATATACTATCTGGCCCTGCGTATGGTGAAAAACCCGGAGGACGCGGAGGACATTACGCAAGATGTTTTTATCACGGTTCAGGAAAAAATATCCGAGCTACGAGTACCCGCCGCGTTTTACAAGTGGGTCAATCAGATCACCGTCAACAAGTGCAATTCCTTACTGCGGAAATATAAAGGGATTGCCTGGCTTGACGATGGCGACGAAATCCTTGCCCTTGTGGACGATAACCCGATGAACCTGCCCGACAAGGCGATAGACGACGCGGCCACGCGCCAGATCATTTTGGATGTGATTAACACTTTACCCGACGGGCAGCGCGTCTGCGTTATGCTCTACTACTATCAGCAGAACACTATTTCACAGATCGCGGATATGCTGGAAACCAACGAGAACACGGTTAAAACCCGGTTGTCACTGGCCCGCGCAAAGATACGGGCGGCGCTGGAGGAAAAGGAAAAGAAAGAGGGCATCAAGCTCTATGGCATCCCGTTGGCGCTTACGCCGATACTGCGGCAAGCTGCGCAGGCTTTTGTTATGCCGGAGGGCGTGGCCGAGCGTATGTGGGAGAATATTTCAAACGCCAAGGCCGGGGGGACTTCCTCGAATGGCGGCCCCGGCGCGGATCAACCAGGAGTCTCCGGCACTTCGGGACATTTTCTCCCGAAGTCGGGAACAAGCGGCGAGACGGCTACCAAAGCGGCAGAAATAAAGGGAGGAAGTATCGGTATGAAATTTACGGCGCTTCCCGCAGGGGCAAAGGTTGGGATTATAGTGGCGGTGCTTGCTGTTGTGATCGCCGCCGCGGGGATTTCGGTTTATCTAAGCCAGCAGGACACGCCGCAGGAGCCGCCCACCTCACAGGTCATGGATGAACAAATAACGGAAAGTCCCGCGATTATAGATGAAACAGATAGTGAAGCCCCATCCGATGATAATATAGAAATTGCAGATAATCCCTCTATATTGATAGAGCCTATTGAAATGGATATTGAACCTTGGACAGAGTATACGATGGACTTAGATGGCGATGGGATTAATGACACTTTGATTTTGGGAATGGTCAGTGACGCTAATGAACTGGAGCTTGTCATATCTTCTAGCCGTTTTGGGGCGTATACTTATCGCATTGCGTATGACCGTGATACCGCAGGTTCAAACGGGAGAATCATATTCTTGGATATGGGGGACGATACCTATTCCCTATGCTTTTATATGCGGACTGGCGGAACTGGGTCAGGTTTTCATGACGGCACTATTTTATATGGAACTATTGACGGATGGGAATCTCTATATAACGTAAGTGAATTGGCCTTTGGATTTAGCAAAGAACTTCGGGAAGAACTCGGTAATTTCGTTGAGGCGGACGGTAGGGTTCGTTCCGTGACTTACGCAGTGAATGAAGAAACCGGGGAATACGAATACGTTATTTGCCAATACTTATATGCGGATTTTATGGCGAATGGTGTTGGCTTCGGTTATACCCAACTGTCTTTTGATGCAAACGAAAAAACTTTTACCCCTGTAAAACAATGGGTAGAACCTAAGTAGGTTTTACATACAACAGTCTAATAAGAAAGAAGGAATATCAAATGTTTAGTCAATTGAAAGAAAAAACTGTTTGCCATAAAACATACCGTTTTATCGCCGCTATGCTTGCCATCGCACTTATGCTGGTTTCTACTTCCTGCTCAAATGGAAACTCAGGCAATGGCGGCGAGACTGAGGGGCCCGCGTCAACAAGTTCCAGCACTGCCGCAAACAACACACCGGATATTTCATCCGAAGATAATTCATCTGAAAAACAAGTTTCTACAAAAGCAATCTCTAGTACAAATACAATCTCTAACTCCGGGCTTAACTCTATGGTGATAACAGCAAATGGCGAATTGTGGGCATGGGGATTTAATGCTTCCGGTGATCTTGGTGACGGCACAGATGAAAGCAAAACTAAGCCGGTTAAAATTATGAACAATGTAGCAAGCATTTCTATGGCAAATGATCACACTTCAGTAATAACGAAAAACGGCGAAGTGTGGGCTTGGGGAAGCAATGGTGAAGGCCAGCTTGGGGATGGCACTACTGAAAGCGAAATTACTCCAATTAAAATTATGGATACTGTAGCAATTACAGAAACAGGCGAACTTTGGGCTTGGGGAAATAATCATGATGGGCAGCTTGGCACCGATAAAATCTATAATGGCACAAATTGGAATATATCAACTCCGATCAAAATCACAGACAATGTAGCGAGTATTTCAGCCGGGGATAAATATACCATGGCAATAATGGAAAACGGTGAACTTTGGGCTTGGGGAGATAACTATAATGGGGAACTTGGAGATGGTACAACCAAGGCCAAATCTACCCCCGTTAAAATTATGGACAATGTGGCAAGCGTTTTAGCCGGGAACGGAACTACCTTTGCAATAACGGCAAACGGAGAATTGTGGGCTTGGGGAAGTAATAGTAAAGGTCAGCTAGGGGATGGTACAACAGAGGATAGGGCTACCCCTGTAAAAATTATGGATAATATTATGATACCCAAATAAAGGAACAAAAAAGAAAGAGGGAACATCTGATGCTAAAACAACTGAACAAAAAACCTGCCAAATACATAATATCTCGTATTATCGTCGCATTGATTGTTGTTGCCCTTATGATAGCTTGTGCAGCCTGTTCTGCGGGAGATTCAAGTAATGGCAATAGTGTTGTCAGTAGCAACCCGGATGTTAGCACTCCAATAGAATCGGAAAGCACTGCGACAGAAAATGCAGCCGTATCGAATCAGTCAAATATAGTAGTTGCGGTTGAAGCAATGTTTGACTATTCAAGTGTTGGCAATTTTATCGAAGGGCTGGCATGGGTGGAAAAAGGCAACAGATATGGTTTTATAGATACAAGCGGTAATGTGGTTGTCCCCATTGAATATAACGGTGCGCATGATTTCAGTGGAGGGTTGGCATGGGTGGAGAAAGATAATATGTATGGCTTCGTAGATGTCAACGGCAATATCGCTATACCTCTTGAATTTTATTATGCATACGATTTTAGAGAAGGCTTTGCCAGAGTATCTGATGAGGCGAAAATAGGTTTTATTGATACGAGCGGCAATGTGGTTGTCCCTGCTGAGTATGATAAAGCACAAGATTTTAGCGATGGTCTTGCGATGGTAATTAAAGACGGACGTGGTGCAGTCGATGGGTATGGCTTCGTTGATTCCAGCGGCAATTTGGTCATTTCTATGGGGTATACCGGCGCACACGATTTCAGCGAGGGACTGTCGGGAGTGAAAAAAGGCCAAAAATGGGGTTTTGTGGATAAACGCGGTAATGTAGTAATTTCTTTTGAATATGATATGGTATTTCCATTCGTTGAAAGCCTTGCAATGGTAAGAAAAGACGGAGCATGGGGTTTCATTGATACCAGCGGTAATGTGGTCGTCCCCATTGAATACGACGAAGTGGATAATTTCAGCGAGGGATATGCGAGAGCGAAAATGGGTAATAAATGGGGCTTCATTGATACCAGCGGCAATGTGGCAATACCTTTTGAGTATAGTGGCAATAGCACTTGCGTGGGGGCGTTTAGCAACGGCCTTTCAAGGGTGAACAAAGACGGCAAATACGGCTTCATTGATACCAGTGGCAATGTGGTCATCCCGATTGAGTATAACGATGCGCGTTGGTTCAACGAGGGACTTGCGAAAGTGTATAAAGACGGGGAATCTTTTTTCATTGATACGAATGGCAATATAGTGGATATCCCCCCCGGGTATATTATTCAATCGGATTTCAGCGATGGATATGCATGGGCTATAAAAGATGGAAAATGGGGCATCCTGCAATATACAGGTTATAAAGCCGATTAAGCTGTTCCGTCACCTCTGGACATTTTGTCTAGAGGTGACGGAACGGTAAAAGCTAACTGTTTACAAAACACACGAAGCACTGAAACAGATTGAAGAAAAAAATTACGTAGCCGCTCTGGAAGATGACGGCTATAAAGACATCATAAGGTATGGCATTGCCTTTTATGAAAAAGAATGTATGGTGAAAGCCTTTCCTCATTGATTTGCTATGTAAAACCAAAGAAAGGTCCTAACCATATGGCTAGTACATCGTTTTCAAATTCCTTGTGGATTATTACTGATAGCACACTGTAAAAATCCACAGTAGGTGGACCAACAACCCTTGCCGCCGCAGAAACACGGTTTGCTGTCCGGCACCAGCACCATGTGCCCAAAAGGTTTGGAGCGCATCTTACTTTAACATTGTATTTCTATAAAGAAAATCTGTTATTCTACGGTTTACTTCTAATGTATGTTCCCCCAACATATGGGTAGCGTGTGGACCACTTGATGTTACCAGAACTTCACAATCAGTAATTAAAGTTCGTGCCTCCTCTAATTCTTCCTTTCTGATTAGTGTATCATTTTCACCTGCGATAATAAATACTGGAGTAGCTATACTACCTAATTGGTCTCTTGATAAATTTGGATATATATCATTATCATGCACCGATTGACGCATAAACTCTTCCCAATTGCCTTTGTGAGCATCCAAATGTTTATTTTTCATTTGATCAATAATGTCAAATTGTTCGTTTTTTATTAAATTCTCCGGTAAGAAGTCATATGCATTTTCTGCAAAAGGAAAACCGTCACAGCCTATACTAACGAGCGAAGCAACGTACTGAGGGTACTTGACTGCCATATGAAAACCAATGCCCCCTCCTGCACTATATCCAATAACATGAACACGGCGAATACTAAGCACATCTAAAAAAGCAATCATGTCATCAAGAATCATACCTGCATCCCAAATAAGACTATCACAGCGTGTTCTGCCATGCCCTCTAAAATCAGGTAGTATACACCTGTACTGTTTATTAAATACTTGCATCTGACAGGCAAAGGCCAAGATGCCACGATTAAAATGACTATGCAAAAACAGTATAGGTTCACCAATGCCGATATCTTCATAGAAAAGCTCTATATCTTTAATCTTGCATATAGGCATATAATTAACACCCCCTAATATAAATTTAATTCGCGCAGAGCCAAAAGACCTCTTATTTCATACCAGTTCGACTTAATCCTAAACCATTCAAGTAAATATCAGGAAAGTGATAACGTACGACATCTTGAAGGTTTCTTTTGTAGGCACGTATAATACCTATATCAATTAGCGCTTTTATCTCGTCTTCTGGTTTTTCAAGCCCAGCTTGCCGTAAAGCTTCAAGAAATTTTGTCTCTTCTACAGGTGACCTTTTTACCGTATCCTTTAAGTCACTAAATAGTTTTTCATACTTAGGATACTCCTCTTTCATATCCGTTACTCGTCTTGATGATACTTTTGGAAGTGCATCTTCAAAACTTTTTGGCCTTATAATCACATTTGTATTACTTGAAGTTTTCGCTTTTTGCTTATTTTCTTGTCTGGCAGCCTCTGCAAAAATGTCAAGCATACTCCTTGGGACAATTTGTTGTCTTGTATCACTCAATCTATTATTAAACCAGTTATAAGTAGTAGTTTTATTTCCACTTCCCATCTTAACCCCCATTAGTCTAGTTAAAATGAAACGGTTAATTTCTTCGTTTGCTTGAGGAACAAAACCCAATATCTCAGATTGGCTATTAGTAGGTTCACCAATTATACCTGACTTATATAGTTTATAAAATTCTGTAGACTTAGAAATAAGGCGTTTCCAAACCATTGCAAACAGTTGGTCATATTCCCATTTAATATTTGCACTATAATTACCTATTTTCACTTTATCAGTGATTAACACTTCACGATCAAAAATATCATTCCGTAAAAATATTTTACTTCTTATTGCCTTCAAAACGGTTGCATAATCATACCATATTTGAATAAGCTCACTTAAAAATTGTCCCCTAAGTTTTTCATCAAAAATTCTATCCAGAGCATCATAAATGACTGTAATAGATTGGTCTTTATCTATAAGATTTTTATTAATCCGTTCAATACTTTCACCAAGTAAATATAAAATATTGCTGTCAAAAGAATCTATAACATTAAATAAAGATTCAATTTGCAATAGATCCAAAATCTTTGGATCTATGTTACTTATAAAGCTTTTATCCAGGTTATCAAAAAGTGATTTTAATATTAAATATTGCCAAAATGGTCGGATAATCTTCTTTTCTGCAATCAAACTCGAAATGTCTTTATAGTTTTTCGCTATATCTGTTCCAACCACCCATGAAGTATTTTGATAATGTTTTATATCGGATTGTATAAACTGGGCTAATTTTCTTGCATAGGAATTATGTTTTAACACCATGAACAATGCTGTTTTGCCCATTCCTTTGTCACCTAATACAAGAAATTTCCTTGGTTCAAATATAAAACTATATGCAGACATTGGATAAAAGCTATTCTCCAAATCCGTTTCTGTTAGAAATTCGTCTTCAGCAGCGGGAACTTCTGGTGTAAGACTCTCAATGCATTTAATAATTTCAGCATTATTGAATGTAGGACTGTTGGGCTCCGTACCTTCTATATATAGAAAATCAGCAATAACTGATGCCAGTTTTTCAAACTCAACTCTATTATCTGCATAACACTTTATTAATTGTTCCGTAGAATCAATAAATGCTGCGGAGGCATTGTAAGTAATGTCAATCGGAAAGTGATCTGCATCCTTTGAGTCAATAGCAATTGATTCTTGAGCGTAATCTAAATCACATAATTTGAGAGCATCATATGCACCTTGGACAAAGAGTTCCCTCTCTTTTTGCGCTAGATCAGCATTACTTGGAACCTGTGAGTTTACTAAGATAAAGTCTTTATCATTACTCTTTACAACTGGTAAAACCATCTTCATTCCTGCAATATTTTGTTTACTTCCATAAAAAAGCATAACAACCAAATCAGCATATCTGGTTATTGTTACACCTCCAACTTGATGTAAACCTGATCTTGAATCAATAAAAATATAATCGGGTTCAACGAACCCATCAACTTTCTCCAGGAGAAAATCTATTGGTGTCTCTACATTATTATATAAAGGTGTATTTAAATCAAATCGAAGCAGCTTACGCTTATATGAATCCAAATCATTTTCAGAACTGTTGCCATACGCAGGAACAACATAGATTTCACCTCTTTTGTTCCCTACAAGTTGATCTGACGAGCAGGTATAAATGTATTCGTCAATTTTTATAGTTGCTTTCATTTCATCATAGTAAATACTGCTTTCTAACAAAAAATCTATAACCCCATAACTTGGTAACTCCTTTGTTTGCAAAAGATTAGCAACACCAGGGGCTTCTAAATCAAAATCAATCAATGCAACTCGCTTTCCTTGTCGAGCTAAAGCGATAGCACTCATTACCATTGTCGTAGTACGGCCAACGCCACCTTTGAACGAATAAAAGCAGACTATTTTACTTTTTAACATTCTATGTTTGGCACGATTTGATGGAATTCCACTCCACGAGTTTTCAGATAAAAATGATTCGACAAAATAAAAATTTGGACACACCTCTCTTTTATACATACGTTCAAGCTGCCCCGCAACAAAGCTTGATTCATCTAAAATTTTAGCACTATCAAACCATTTGCCAAATTTATCTGAAAATTTTGTGTCTAATATAGATACTTCGTCATCGCTACACCCTTTAATATAAATGGAAAAGCGACCAAATGCATTTTGTGATAAATAATAAGTGTGTTTAGTATTCAAATTTGAAAGCATCCTAATATCTTCAGTTATTTGCTTATATGCGACATCATTATGCAGAAATTTCATATTACACCTCCCGTTCTTAAATATAACAAAGCATCATGTAATTGATTTAATTCTCTTATATAGCTATCCGAATAGCTTTTGTCATTCCATGCAGGGTGTTCACCATAACGATATTTGGGATCCCACTTAGGATGTCCTCCAGTTCCTATACATATAGTTTTACACACAATATTCAAGTCTATTCTACACGAAACAGGAATGTTATTACTTAAATTAATATAATCTTGTAAGTCGCTGATCAGTTGATGTATTTTATGTACATACTTAGATTTAATATCTCCTACTGTATAATCTGAGCCATCTTCCTTGACTCCATAACTCAATATAAGGTGTTTTAGGTAACATTCAACAACATATCCACTTAAATAGCAACTCGTATAATATTCCTGATTACTATTTAATATTATCGCAGAAGAATACATTCTATCGCAAGATCCAAGAAAATCGACGTCCATTTTCGCACCACCTTTTCAATACTGTTATTATCCGTTATTGTTATGATGCTATTTACACCACTCTCAACTATTCTACCATTTTTTTACATTTGCTTCAATAACAAAAAAATTCTTCACGATATTTTACGTAATATACTTTAAAATAACGCCATTTTTATTAGCATCAAAAAGGTTCTAACCATGTGGCTAGAACCTGTATGCGAACATATACAATGTTTTAACTATCCGACATCCCTTCTGATACTTAAAAGTAATCCGTATATTTTTCCGTTACCAGAACCTCCTGAAAATAAAGCATCGCCAGTGCTTGTCCATATGGCATGGGCTTCAATACAATATCTTTGTAGAATTGTTTGTCCTCCCGTCCCATAGGAGTACCATAGGATACTTGATGTAAAATCCCCTCCTGGTCAATGTGGCTTATAATGGTTGGAAGAGCTTTTAAGGCATATTTCAGGTAACTTTTGTTAAGCAAGCCCATGTTGATTCCTTTTAAAATCCCATAAGAGAATCCACAGGTTGCACTTGCTTCCACGTAAGAAGTCTTATCATCAATCAAAGTATGCCACATGCCATCCTCTTCCTGCAAGGATATCAGTGTATCAATCTGCTTTTTCCAGGCTTCTGTCAGAAATCTGGAAACACTTTCTTCACAGGAAATAATATCCAGAAGCTCCGGGATAGATGCCGTAACCCAGCAGTTTCCTCTTCCCCAAAAAGCATTGGCAAAATTATGATTTCCCTGGAAAGTCCATCCATGATACCAAAGGCCTGTGACCTTATCTGCCAGATATTTTATATGCAAAAGAAATTGGTATTTGGCTTCCTCCACATAACATTCAGCATGTAATATCTTCCCCATATTAGCCAGGAACAAGACGGTCATAAACAGGGTATCATCCCATAACTCCTGGTCATTTAAGGTATCAGATGTTATATGCTGAAATCCTCCTTCCCTGGTTCTCGGAAATTCTCTGTAAATCCATTCTGCCCATTCCTCACAAACCTTTCTATAGCTATGATTCTCCAAATGTTCTGCCAGAAAAGATAAAGCAAGCAAAGGAGCTGTAGTATTCACATTTTTTGCCGGCAGCCCGTTCTTTAACTGCCTGTCATAATAATTTGTCAGAATAGACAGATATTTTTCCTTATTGGTATTCTTATAAATCTTCCAGAAGCCAAATAGCCCTACGCCCTGGGTCCACTCCCAAAACTGATATTTTGAAATATCATCACCTGCAAGACATTTGCTTTTCATTCCATCCATGAAGGTACTATCTTCTTCATATAGAACTTTTTCAAAGCTGGCTGCGCATCTTTCCATTTCTTTCTTTATATATAGTCGATCCATATTTATGCGTTCCTCCTATTTGTTCTGTTGGTAACAACCAGACTTCTTCCCGCTATCGGATGATTACAGATGAATCTATATAGGTAATGCATTCACGTCTATTCACGCTTCTTGGTATTATGGAAATATCCTGAAGCAGCACATTATCCGCATGGCGCAGCCATATGCCGTAGGCTCCCACATCACCAAAGGTATTGTTCTCCGGATACTCATAGAGATATTCCTGAATGTTCTCCGGTACCTCTACAATCTCTTCTGTCTCACGGTAGGTAATCTTGA
>Ga0153953_1000357_pt1 | contig 16027 bp, 8 predicted proteins | sample TSNJ037MetaG_FD_104718 | JGI IMG/M metagenome (GOLD analysis project Ga0153953, IMG submission 104718) | Attine ant fungus gardens microbial communities from New Jersey, USA - TSNJ037 MetaG | ecosystem: Host-associated > Fungi > Mycelium > Unclassified | place: USA: New Jersey, Wharton State...
ACTCCAAGCTTTTCTACGTAAATGATATCGCCTTCGGCTACTTTGTACTGTTTACCACCTGTTGCAATCACTGCGTACATATGGCACCTCCTATTATCATTACTCGCTAAATACGGTGGTCATGTGCATGACTCTTAAACCTCTTTATGCGGCATACTTATTTATAGTAGCATGTTTTAATTGTTACGTCAATCATTTTGCTGCATTTTTTTACAGTTTTTTTACAGTTCAGCCATGCAAATTTTCAATAACATATGCAGGAGAAAGCTTGTTTTCTCCTGCATATGTTATTGAAAATTTATTTGGCGCTCTGCCAAAGCGAGATGTAGCGTAGCGAAATCGAGCTTATGGCTGAACTGTAATCCATTCTGCAAATAAAAGAAGTACAAGAATGAACTCTTTAGATAAATTTCTAAAGAGCCCATTCTTGAGTATTAATGTGAATGAAAGATTCTCCCCATATAGTCATACTTTTAATCTATATGGGATATTTCATTACTTTTTGTAAATCCTTACCGTTTTTGTCATGCTCCCTTTCGGTTCCTTTAAAATTGCTTTATAAGCCTTATAAGCCGACTTCGGTACATAGACTTTTAAACACCCGTTCACATTTCTCAGGATACAGCTGCACTCAATCGCTTTTGCGTTCTTTGATTGAAATGTTAATTTCTTTAACTTTTTCATATGTGAGAACGCACACATATCAATGAAAACAACACATCTTTCAACTATAAGTTCTTCCACAGTAGTTCCTGACAGTGCATATGCTCCAATATTCGCAACTCCTGCCCCGATCTTTACTTTTCCGCTTGCACTTGGATAAGCGATTAACTTTGTTCCCTTCGTACCGCGACCCGTAGTCAGCATTGGACCATTGCCGGCATAGTGATGGTTTTTACTGTTTACCCTAAATTCAGTCAGGTTACGGCACTTCACGAATGCACTATTTGAAATTCTAAGTACGCTTTCCGGTATGGAAACACTCCTCAGTCTGGAGTCTCCATAGAATGCACCTGCCCCAATTCCGGTAACCCTGTATTTCTTACCACTGATCCTGACATGATTCGGAATTACCAGATCCGATGCCAGATCCTTATTGTAACGGTTCAATGATACCTCAACCTCGCCCGCCTTCTTAGCGGTTGCTTTCTTGGTTATCTTATAATTTAATCCATTGACTTTCTTCGTACCCTTGTCTTTATGATAGTGCCCTTTTGTAACCCTGATCCTCTTAACGGTGTAAACATCTTCGCCATATTCCCTGGTAACGGCAATCAGCTTAACAATTCCACCCTTCAGTGCATACAGGTTTCCTTCAGAATCCAGTACCGCAATATTCGGCGTATCATTATGCAGCTTGACAGAAGAGCCTTTCGGTACATTGATAACTTCCACGTGGGTGGATTGACCCGGTTTTAATGTGTTGTCATCTGCAACGATCTTCACATCCAGCCTTACGCCCGTGATGACGATCTTCTTAAAGTCGGTGATATTTTTGATGGTGTATACGCCGTTTTTATCCGGTTTCAGGACTTTTTTATCTACTTTGACTACAAATCTGGATTTTGAATAAGCTTTTTCCAAGGTTGCAGTAAATTTAAAGTCATCACCATGCAGTACATAATTTTTGTTATAATATTTACTCGTATCAAAGTTATAAATTGCCTTTAGCTTGATCCCTTTCACATTCGGATAGGTAACGGTATAAACATTTTTCTTGATGCCTTCAATTTTAATATATCTGTTTTCCCTGATGTTTGGAATCGTATATACACCGTTTGCATCCGGCACAATCACTGTGGTCCAAACTACATTATTAAGCCTGGAATCAATAATCTGATTCTGCCCTACCGTAACCTTCAATTCAGACTGTGTGTATCCAAAGTCTTTGGTTATGGTGAATTTATAGCTGCTGCCATATTCCACCCTGTCTTTGTCATAACCCATCATCTGATTGATTTCGATACCGGTTTCATCGGGTAACGTTACATTATAGGTGTTCATTGCCACACTATTGACCGATACTACGGAACTGCCTTCCACTACGCTTACGCTGAAGAAATGATAAGAATTACCCACAGTGTCAAGGTCATGATTCAGGAAATATTCGTTTGGAATAATTGGAATTCCAGGAACACTGTATCTCTCCATAGCGGTATCATTGAATGTAGCGTTCACATCTGATTTATTATAACCTTCCGGCATTTCAACATCAAGCCGGAATCTTTTGCCTGACTTCACATAGAAGGTCAGTTTATTATTTTCCGTGGACAGTTCGCTTACAGTTATGTTACTGCTCTTATCACTATAGGCTTCCAGATAATACGGTGTCACATTTCCTGCCAGTATATTCAGTGGCAGGTAAACCACTACTTTATCCAGAGATTCCATGGTAATTACACGTGCTTCCGTAACTGCGCTTACCGTATAAGTTCCATCTGAATTTTCAGTTAAGATACCATTCAAGCTATCTGTTAAAGTAACTTTGGAACTCAGATAATTCTGTTCCTTTATTAACTTAAAATTAAAATCTTCTCCATATGGTACTTCGGCACTGACGATCTTATTTCCATTGGAATCCTTATAGGAACCGGAAGTAATCTCATTACCTGTCAGATCCGTATAGACGATGCCCTTACTGTCAGATCTGAGCTCTACTTTATATACTTTCTTAACTGGTTCAGAAATACTGATTATCTGGTTTTCCGTTACATTAGCAATGACATAAGTTCCCGCCGGTGTCTTTCGAAGTTCCACACCGTTCGCTTTTACTACGAACTTATCCGGATCATAAGGATCGCTGACATTCAATGAGAACGTAAACTTTTCGCCATGCGTTACCTTATTGTTTGTATCATTCAGGTTAACGCCTTCTACCTGAATCGCTGCATCGCTGATTACCGGATTATGGTCATCTGCTATTACTGTATATTCATTGGGTTGTAGTCTGTCGCCGGTATATATTACGGCATTACCGGCCGTTGTAATCGTGAAGCTATAAACGCCCTCTTCTGATTTATACAGCTTTACAGCGGTCGGAGTAGAATGTGTCGCATCTGTGTAAGTGATATTTGGCACATCGTTTCCAAAAGCTTCCGGATTATTTACTCTTACAGCATAAGTAACTGCTGTTTCCGTTGGAACATACAGGAACCGGTTCTGACTCAGACTCTGCTGATTCTCTGGTGTTACATCCTCATCAAACGTGAACAGGTCAAAATCATTCAATGCCCCATTCGTATCATCTACAACAACCTTATCCTGAACTGCTGCGGTAACGACAACGTCTTCTGTCACTTTTTCGATCTTGTAAGTAACGGTATTTCCATTATTTGCAACTATGTTTAATGGTAGATTCGCTGTTGTCTCAATTATGGAATCAGAGTATGCCGCATTAGTAACTACCTTGAATTGATAGGATTCTCCCTCTTTCACAGAAGTGACATTTACTCCGGCCTTCTGCGCATATTGATAATCTGCCGCTGCAATTGTTGGTAAATTGATGGAATAATCTTTCAGTTTTACTGCTCCGGTTATGGATAGAGTGACCGGTCCCGTGATATTCTTCACTGTGAAAGAAGTATTCTTATCTAATTCTATGACTTCATAGGAGCCGTCTGTTAAGGTAACTACGATACCTGCTTCATCGTATTTGTAATTTACAGTATCCAGTTCAACTACGATATTCAGGTCTTTTCCATAGTTGACTTCGCCTACTTCCTGTATGCCGATCTGGCCATTCAGTATATTTTTACCTGCAGCTGCTGCTCCATCTACAAATACATCTGAGAAAGCAGCCGTCAAACCAGGCTGTACAAATGCCCTGACTTTGTTACTGACAATGCCAACCGGATTCACACTGTTAATGTCAATGGTAACATCCTGTGTTACTCTGTAAGAAATGACATATACTCCGGAAACAGTATTATAATTAACAATTTCGCCGAGAATTCCAGATTCATTTATCACATTCATCGTGATATCACTCTTATCCGGTAATACAGTTCCGTCTTCCGTCACTTTCAGGCAGAACGTAATCAGGCTGCCATAAGCTATATTCTTTAAATAACTAATGTCTTCACCAACTTCGTTCGTTACTGTCGTACCGGCAAGTTTGTTCTCAAACATTACATTAAAGTATTCTTTCTTTGGTGCGCCTTCTGCTGTGAACACCAAATCCCCCGCAACATGCTCAATCGTATAAGTATAGACGCCGGCTGATTTTTCTACAGGCGGTACTACGTTACCATTGCACTTGATAATTAAGCCATCAATCACATATCCGTCTTTCAGGGTTGCCGTCAGTTCATAAGTCCCATCACCTTGAACTGTCAGTACTCCTCCCGGAGTTCCAATTCCCGTATAGGTTACTCCATCTGCATCTTCCGGTATAGATACCTTGAAAGTCAGCGTATACAAAGCCGGTTTCGTGCCTTTAATGGTGACCACTGCATCTGTCTTGCCAACATAAACAACACCTGTTGCTAAGTATTTGCTGACACTTGTCAGATGTGCACCCTCACCTTCCACTGTTAATGTTTCCGGATCTAATTCGAACCCTGTGGTTGGTTTAATGGTGAACTCATAGTAATCCCCTTCTTTTACCGTATCAACGATCGTTAATTCATTGGATCCGTCCGTAACAGAAATCCCTTCTCCTTTTACAAAGGTAACGGTACGGGCAAGACTTTCCACGCCATCGATGGCGATAGATGTCTTCTGTTTCACATTGCTTAATACATATTGTGTGTTCGTCTGTTTTTCTTCAATAGTTCCTACGCTTGAAGTAACAACCAGACCGGTATCTGCAATTTTGTATAAAGTTTGATCTCCGATTTCTGCCGTAAAGGATACATTTGTACCATATGGTACATCTATTATCTCAATTACGCTTGCAGAAGCTGCATCAATTACCTTGCCTGCAAGAGAACCGTCACCCAAAAGAGTTACCTTCAATCCCATTGGTACATAAATCGTAACTTCGTTAGAAATGGTATCTACTGCATCTCCCGGTGCACCGACAGTAATCAGGGACTCTTCAAACACATAATAATGATAATAGATGGCCCCATCCTCATACTGGTAAATCGTTACAAGATTACTATTCTGGTCTATGGTATCAATGACTGCCGGAAGGGTGGTTCCTTCTTTTTCCGGTCTTACCACAAAGGTAATCAATTCGCCATAAGCTATATTTTCCAGTTTTGTAATTCGGTTTTCATCCAGGTCGGTGATCATCGCACCTTCCACATTATTTCCGAATAGTACACTGAATTTCTTAAGCATCGGCATGCCCTCGGCGCTGAATACCAGATCTTCCGACACATTAGCAATTTCATAAGTGTATACTCCGGAGGATTGTTCGTTTGGCGTAACAATCTGACCGTTGCATCTTACGGTTAATCCATCAATCGTATATCCTTCTTCTAAAGTTGCTGTTAATACGTAGGTCTTATCACCTTTAACAGTAAGATTACCGCGAAAGCTCACTCCTGCCCTGTCATCCGGGATCCATGCTTTGAATGTCAGGCTCTCAAGGGCTGGCTTCGTACCTGAGATGGTCACTGTCACATCTGTTTTCCCGACATAAATCACTCCTGTTGCTTCATCTTCCGTGGCGCTGATTAAGTTTGCACCTTCGCCTTCTACCTTCAAAGTTGTAAGATCAAGTTTATAACCTGTCATCGGTTTGATGGTAAACTTAAGGCTATCCCCTTCTCTTACAGTATCCACTATGGCTAATTCACTTAATCCTGATTCATCCGTAACAGATATGCCTTCTCCCTTAACAAAGGTAATGATACGTTTCAGGGTTTCCACGCCATCAATGGCGATGGATATCTGCTGTTTCACATTGTTTAACACATATTGTGTGTTAGGCTGTTTTTCTTCGATGGTCCCTGCACTGGATGTAACAACCAGACCGGTTTCTGCAATCTTATAATTATCTGTATCTCCCACTGCAACTGCAAAAGATACGTTCGTACCATATGGTACATCAATCGTCTCAATTACATTTGCAGAAGATGCATCAATTTCCTGCCCGGTAAGTATACCGTCACCCAGGAGCGTTACCTTTAATCCTTTTGGTACATAGATCGTAACCTCATTGGAAATCGTATCTACTTTATCATCTGCTTCACCTATGGTAATCAGAGATTCTTCCAACACATAATAGTGGTAATAGATAGCTCCATCTTTATACTGGTAAACAATTACAGTATCATTATTCTGGTCTATGGCATCCACGTTTGCCGGAAGGGTGGTTCCTTCTTTTTCCGGTTTTACCACAAAGGTAATCACTTCACCATAAGTTATATTTTCAAATTTCGTAATTTGATTTCCATCCAGATCGGTGATAATCGCACCTTCCACATTATTTCCTAATAATACATTGTAACTAAGAAGATTTGCAATACCTTCCGCACTAAATATCAAATCTTCCGTTACATTGGATACTTCGTAAATATATTCCCCGGAAGTCTGTTCTACCGGTGTAAGAATTCGACCGTTACATCTTACCGTCATACCACTGATCTCATAACCCTCTTTCAGGATCGCTTTCAATGTATAAGTATCTCCGCCGGTAACGGTTGGTAAGCCGTAGAAACTTACCCAGGGTTCTGATACGGGGATCGTTACATTAAATGTCTGGGACTCCAGAGTCGGTTTTGTACCCGAGACTCTGACCACCACATCTTTTTCACCAATTTTGACAGCGCCTACTCCTGTTGTCTTATCAAAACTGAGTAATAGTGCTCCATCACCTTCTACCTTTATCGTCTCAGGATCCAGTTCATAACCTGGCAGTGCATTGATATTGAAGACATAGAAGTCTCCTTCTCTTACGGTATCTACTATCATTAATTCTCCTAATGTCAGTCCGTCTGTAATAGAGATACCTTCACCTTTGACAAAAGTCAACGTGCGATTGATTTTTTCAATGCCGTCAATAGCTACTGCGATGGGCTGCTTCACATCATTTACCACATACTGTACATTTTGTTGAACTGCAAATATACTTCCCACATTTGAAGTAACCGACAATCCGCTTGCTGCGATCTTGTAAGTATCCGTATCTATAATTTCCACCGTAAAGGACAGGCTATTGCCATAAGGTACACTGATGACTCCTGATGCGGTACCCGTTATTCCTTCAATGGGAGCCTGCACTATACCATTCAAAGTTGGAGTGACACTCAGGCCTTCCGGTACATAGATCGTAACGTCGTTTTCAATATAGCTTACTTCCTGTACTGCTTGCCCGATTGCCAGGAGGCTATCTGCTTCTACCCTATAGTGATAATATATTGCTCCATCTTTATATTGATAAGGATCTACTGTATTTGTTCCATCATCTGTAACAATATAGGATGGAAGAATAGCTCCTTCCTTCGGTTTCACAACAAAAGTAATATATGTTCCATATGGTACATCTACGATCTTTGTGATCTCGTTTCCATCTTCATCCGTGATAACTGCCCCTTCTATGTTGTTTCCAAACAGCACTGTATAATTTTGAACGGATGGAATTCCTTCGGCTGTAAATACGAGATTTTCAGACACATCATTAATTATATAAATATACTCATTTAATGCCGGGGTAGGTGTGGGATTAATAACAAAGCCATTGACTTTTACTGTAACTCCCTCAATGGAATATCCATCTTCCACTTTTGCAGTTAAAGTATAGGTATCTCCTTCATCAATGGTAGAAGCTCCGCTAAAACTGACGCCTGTCATATTCCCGGGAAGATAAGCCCGGAATGTCTGAGTTCCCAATGGTTCGTTCGGTATTACACCACTTGCCGCAACTGTGATATCGGATGTAACACCCGATATTTTAATCGTTCTTTCCGTTGCAGTGGAACCGATCACCTCTACTGTTCCATTTGCAGGAGCAGCGGATACCTGAAAGGAATCAAAGCGGTATCCCTCGGATAGCTTTACTTTATAAATATAATCTTCCGTTCCTGTCAGAACAATGACGCCCGGCAGAATATCTGAGGCACTGATTGGTGACAGTTCTAATCCTTCTATTGTTGTAATCGTTACTTTATGTTCTGTCGGAGCGATTTCTCTGACTCCACTCACAGTTATTGTTGCATTCTGATTCACCGCCGGAATGCAGATCAGGGTATATCCATCCTTGACACCGTTGACAGATGTTCCGGCAAGACCCGTTACGGTAAGATTATCCCGTATATAACCAGACGCCTCTTTTACTGCAAACCAATAGTCCTCTCCTTCTGTTACCGTAACCTGATTTGCAAGCTTAGTTGTGTAAACACTTACCACTCCATTTGTCACGGCACAGGCATATGCTTCCAAACCTTCCTCTATGGAAAATGTCAGCTTATACTGTGCGGCTGAAACCGGTTCTGAAAACATTGTCCCATCTTCCACAAATGTCAAAGCCACTACTGTATCAGAGACCGTATAGGAAAGATAGTATCTGTTTTGTCCATCCCTTTGAAGAGGGGCTGAAATATTGGTTGAAGAGTTTTCCCAGATATAAAATGCAGCTGATCCATTCGAGGTATATCCTGCTGCCGGCTCCAGATAGAACTTTACGATTTCTCCCGGGATGGCTTTGATACTCGAACCCACATCGTTGCCATTCACATCCTTCAGGTATGTATTTACTATCTGATTGTTAATTTGTATTTCTTTCTCCACCGGAGTCTGTTCTACCGGAGTGACAAGGGGAATAGACCATGCTTCTTCAAATCTAAGCGTCACCGCATCCGTCACAAGATATTTATAGTATGGCCGCTTAGCTCCGGTTTGATAAATCAACTCACCGATAAAAGAATTAGTCGTTTCTATCTCCGTAACTGAGATTTGTTGTACTGCATTATCAATTTCATATTGTGTTTCATCCTGTGGGGATAAATAAAAATACAGGTACTCACCTGTCACCGCATCCACTGATGCCCCCAGAGGATTACCATTTTCATCAGTAATATAGACATTTGGAATTTGATTATCAATTCCAACTCTCACTGGTGTTGCGGCATTGACGACCCCTGCCGGTACATAGAGGTTTCCAAGTATAATTGACATTGCTATCAGAAACGCTAATATTTTTCTTTTCACCCTAAAGGGCATGATCACCTTTCTTTTCGTCTTTCTTTTCATGCAACTTCCTCCTTAAATTATAAAAATTCTGTTATATGCATCAAATTTACGCTGTTCACTCTGTAAAATCAATAGACTTGGCGTGAAATAAGAGTTTTCGGCGTGAACTATTTGTAATAAAACAAAATTTATGATAAAATTATCCTTAATACAGTATAAATATGTAATTTAAGGAGACGTAAGCAAATGAACATTGCTGTATGTGAGGATTTAAAACACGAAGGAGACGTTCTCTGTATTTTTATTGAAAAATATTTTAAGGAGCGCTCTTGTCCGATAAAGATTACTGCTTTCAAAAGCGGAGATGCTTTTCTTGGCAGCTTCAAACCGTTTGTTTATGAAATTGTCTTTTTGGATATTTATATGCCGGGAATAAACGGTGTTGATACAGCCCGCAAGATACGTGAAACTGACAGAAATGTCATTATCATTTTCACGACTTCAAGCAAAGACCATGCTCTGGACGGATACGCTGTAGATGCGATGCAATATCTCCTAAAACCCATTGAATATAAGAAACTCAGCACCGTCCTTGACAAGTGTCATGACCGCTTTGCCGACGCTATGAGGTTTATTGAGGTTTTATCAGACAGAGTGTTGGTAAAAATCCTGCTCCGCGATATCTTGTATGTAGAGGTTTTTGATAAAACCTGTATAGTACATACTCATACCGGTAATATAAAAACATATAGTACGCTGGGTGAAATCGAACAGCTTCTCGGCGGACTTCCGTTTTTACGCTGTCATCGAACGCATATCGTCAACATGGCCTATATCATCGAAGTTTTGGATGACGAATTTATGCTTCAAAATGGGGAAAGGATTCTCATTCGCAGATCTGATAAGCTTGCCACAAAACAAATATATACAGATTATGTTTTTTCTATTGTAAGGGGGAAGGCTAATGTTTGATACGTTTGTAAAAGGTTTAGGCATGTTGCTGACCGTGTTGCCTTATGCGGTGCTGTGCTTTATCCCATTTTGGGGAAATTTGAAAATTTCTACTCAAAAACTAATTTTCATATTTGCCCTTTTTCTGTCTGTTCAAATCGGCACAACTTACCTTTATATATCATTATTATCCGATCATTCGGACTTATGGCAGCTATTTGTTTACGTATTGTTAGCATTTTCTTTTATGATATTTCGCCTAACTGTACGTATGAAGTTTTGTAAACTGTTTTATGTTTTTCTCATGGTTGCAACTTATGCCTATTGCGTTACTGGTTTTTCAAACTATGTGGAAGTAAAACTGTATCCTTCCACATTTGAGATACTTTTTTCTACGCCGTGCGTTGTGCTAAATGCGCTGCTTCTGGTAATAACAATGCCGTTTTTTGCACATTTTTTGCATAAATTTGTGCGCCCGGCCATTCTTGCAGTCGATATATCCGCATGGAAGTTTATGTGGCTGATTCCTGCTACGTTTTTAGGAGTTCTCTCCATTTATATGGGAACATTTGAAGCAAGTATCCTTTCAAGCTGGCAATACATTACCGTTCTTTCTATTCTGACGTTTGGAACATTTTTAGTCTATTATGTCGTTATCAAAATGATTACTGCAACTGTGAATAGTGCGAAACTTGAAGTCAGCGTTACCATGATGCAGCAGCAGCTAACCTTGCAGGGCGAACAATATAAAATGCTCACGGAGAACATCGCTTTAGCACGTGCGGCGCGGCATGATGTCCGGCATCATTTGTCGGTGTTGGAATCGTACATAGATAGTGGCAAAAATGAAGAATTACGAACATATCTCAGTGAATACAAAAGTGGGGTAGAGTTCGAAAACGAAACAATTTATTGTCAAAACTTTTCTGTAAACGCTGTCATACGGCACTATATCGGATTGGCCTGCAAAAACGGTATCGACGTTTCAGCAAATCTGGAAGTGCCTGAAAATACGGGCATTGCCGACACGGATTTGTGCATCATTTTTGGCAATCTGCTTGAAAATGCAGTTGAAGCTTGTGCACGAATGCGTGAGGGAACAAGATTTATCCGCTTGAATTCTATCGTGATGGCCAACATGCTTGCCATCACGATAGACAACAGTTTTAACGGTGAGATAAAAAAAGACGGAGAGATTTTTCTGTCACACAAACGCAAAGGTGCCGGAATAGGACTGTCATCCGTTTCTGCGGTTGCAAAAAAATATGAAGGAACGGTGAAGTTTGAGTGCAAAGATCAGATTTTTGAGGCATCGGTTATGTTGAAGACAATCGGATAAGATGGGAAGGGGAACGTCTGGAATCCCTTCCCATACTTTAAATTCTTTAATTTTCTAAAGTTATCGTAAACGGCCCATCATTACATAGATTCACGTTCATATCCGCACCAAATACACCGCATTCTACTACCGCAACCTGTTTCTTACATGCCTCTATAATATACTCATATAATTCTTCCGCCAATTCCGGTAGAGCTGCTTCAATAAAGCTTGGTCGGTTACCCTTTTTACAATTTGCATAAAGAGTAAATTGAGAAACCAATAATATTGCGCCGCCTACATCCATTAAGGAAAGATTCGTTTTTCCATCTGCATCTTCAAAGATGCGGAGTCCGATCATTTTTTTCACAAGTGCATCTGCATTTGCTTTCGTATCGTCTCGCCCGACACCAATCAATACCAGATATCCTTTATTAATAGAAGCGCATATCTGATCATTTACCGTTACCGAGGCATTGCTTACCCTTTGAATAACGAATTTCATCTCCCTGCCTCTTTCAGTGTTACAAATTCTTTGATTAATTTTACAGTTCCGTCAATCCCACATACGCTGCTGTTAACACACAGATCAAAACTGGTGGCGTCCGCCCATTTCTTACTTGTAAAGTAATTATAATAGGTGGAACGTTTCTTATCTGTCTTTAGAATCATATCTTTGGCTTTTGCATCGGTTAGATCATGTTTGGCCGCGATACGGCGGATCTTTGCATCCATATTGGCGGAGATAAAAACAGAAATACAGTTTTCATAATCTGCCAAAGCATAATCAGCACATCTTCCCACCATAACACAAGGACCTTCATCAGCAATGTCTTTAATTGCATTAAACTGCGCTAAAAATACTTTATGATTAATCGGCATATCTGCAAATGCTGAAGAAGAATATCCCATTGAGTATGTGTCCATAACTAAAGAATACAAAAAACTATTGCTTGGTTTTTCATCATGATTTTCAAAAAGTTCATGACATAAACCGCTGTCTTTTGCCGCGCGATCCAGCAATTCTTTATCATAGCACTTTATGCCAAACTGCTCAGCCAATTTCAGGCCGATTTCTCTTCCACCGCTTCCGAATTGTCTGCCGATTGTGATAATTGTTTTACAGGTCATAGACTTCCATCCTTTCCACAGTCAAAGCGGATACTCGTATTTCCTCTTTCTTGCCGTATGGCATAGAGGGATACCCGAAGGGTGCTCCGCTTCGCTACTTACTCGTAACCTCCTGGCAGCTTTGCTGCCTTTTCAGTAAGAGCTTGAACTCTTACTGAAACAAGCAAGTCCCACCCACCGCTTTCGCTTCGCTTAGAAGCGGGGGACTTGCTTGGGAGGTTAAATTCTTTGATACATAATATTATACAACAACAAAATAAAAATGTACACTCTTTTCACTCTAAAGGGTACAAAAGTGAACAAAATGTACATTTTTACAATTAATTCAATTTATTTAATAAAATTTCAAAATACGTTGGAAGTGGTGCGCTTAGTTCTATATACTCCTTTGTACGGGGATGTGTAAATCCAATTACCATGGCATGCAGAGTCTGTCCCTGCAGCTTATACGGGCATTTGGAAGGACCATATACCATATCTCCAAGTATTGGATGGTGGATACTGCTCATATGGACACGAATTTGATGCGTTCTCCCGGTCTCAAGTTCACATTCAATATAAGTAAACGCTCTAAAACGCTGCAGTACTTTATAGTGTGTAATCGCATCTTTTCCATTTTTATAGTTAACCGCCATCTTTTTACGTTCCACCGGATGTCTGCCAATGGGTTCACGAACCGTACCGGCGTCTTCCTTTATAACACCATGTACTATGGCTCTGTATTTTCTGGTAATTGAATGAATTTTTAACTGCTCAGCAATTGCACTGTGAGCCATATCGTTTTTGCATACCAGAATAGAGCCGGTGGTATCCATATCAATACGGTGTACAATCCCGGGGCGCAAAACGCCATTGATACCTGAAAGCTCATGTCGGCAATAAAACAAAAGAGCATTCACTAAAGTTTTACTGCTATGACCTGCACTTGGATGAACTACCATTCCTTTCGGCTTATTGATAACCAGAATATCTTCATCCTCATAAAGTATATCCAGAGGAATATTTTCAGGCTCTATGCTCAGCTCTTTCATATCAGGAAAGGTAATGCTGACCGTTTCCCCTTTCGTTATCTTATAATTGGGCTTTACCGTTTTTCCGTCTGCCAAAACCATATCTTCCTTTAACAGTTTTTGCAGATAAGACCGGGAATGTTCCGGTATCTGTTCCGAAAGAAATTTATCAATGCGGCAATTATGAAATTGATCAGTCACAGAAAATTCAAGGCTGTTCATGCTGATCTCCTGTATCGGTCTGCTTCTTAATGGATTTTGAAAGAAATGCAAAATCCTCCTCTTTATAATAAAATAGAATAAGGAAAAATATCATAAATGCAGAAACCGTAACATAAATATCTGCCACATTAAACACCGGGAAGTCTATGAGAGAAAAATAGAAAAAGTCTACTACAAATCCATAAACGATACGGTCTGTCATATTCCCTAAAGCTCCTGCTCCGACAGCTATCAGGATCAGGTGAAGAGGCATATATCTTTTGGAAAAAGGAAGTTTGTAAAAACAATATCCCATTGCAAACAAAATTATAATTACACTAATCAAAATCAGTATACGCTGATTTTCCAGCAGACCAAAAGCAATTCCTCTGTTTTCCAGATAATTCAATTCAAATACGCCCTCAATCAGTACAATTGGATCCTGGTCTTTTAAAAATTTCAAAGCAGCTATTTTTGTTATACGGTCTAAAGCGATCAATATTGTCATGAGAAATAAGCTGCAAATGATATAAGTTCTTTTGGATAATTGTTTATTCATCTTCATAGTCCTTCCGCACCCCACTCACCGCTTTCGCTTCGCCTGGAAGCGGGGGACTTGCTTTGGCGGTTAAATAGTTGACAGCATCCCTTATTTCGTTATCTGAGACGGTCTTGTCCACGAAGGCATGTCCAATACCCTCCAGCAGAATGAATTTTATTTTGTCGTGCTCCATTTTCTTATCAGAACGGGTGGTTTCAAGGATCTGTTCCGTATCTAAATCCTGGAGGGAAATTGGAAGTTCAAAACCCACATTCATATCCCTGATTTCAAAAAATTCCTCTGTACTCAGCAATTCCCGTTTCCATGAAATATATGCAGCTGCCAGATAGCCAAGTGCAACGCACTGGCCATGCAATAGCTTAAAATCCATCCGCTTTTCAATGGCATGTCCAATGGTATGTCCAAAATTCAACAATGCCCGTTCTCCTTTTTCAGTAGGATCTTTTTCCACTACCTCTCTTTTAATCTCACAGCTCATGGAAATCATTTTTTTCAAGACGGAAATATTTCGATCATGTATTTCACTCAAATGCTGAATAGTCCATTCATAGTAACCGGCGTCCTTAATCAAACCATGTTTTAAAATTTCACCCATACCACAGAAAAACTGCTCGTCCGCAAGGCTCTTCAGGGTGGAAATGTTCATATATACCATTTTAGGCTGATGAAAAGCTCCTATCATATTTTTGTAGCTGTCAAAGTCTACCCCGGTCTTTCCGCCGATACTGCTGTCTACCTGTGAGAGTAAGGTGGTAGGTATTTGTATAAAATCAATCCCTCTTAAATAGGTCGCAGCCGCATACCCGGTCAGATCCCCTACTACACCACCGCCGAGAGCAGCCAGCATGTCTCCCCGCTCAAAGTGTTCTAAAATCAGATGCTCATAGAGATCCCGCACAGTATCCAGTGTCTTGTGCCGCTCCCCTGCCGGAAACACAAAAGTACTCATCTTTGCGCAGACAGGTTCTAATTTCTCACAGATTGTTCTAAGATACAAATCATTTACATTCGTATCCGTAATAATGCATAGTTTTCGGTGGCTGACGTTCAATTCTTTAATGAATTTTGAAAGCTTTTCAAAAGACTCTTCCAGATATATATGATATGCAAATGCTCCGTCTTTATGTACGGGAATGCAAGTCCTTACTTCTCTTCTACTCATGGTTATACTCCTAAAAATTTTAAATATATTTTAATAATTCTATGAAGCTGCGTCCCTTTTTCGTACGTGATAAAACATGAAGATAACGAAATCTTCCGACCCCCTTAATGGAAATGAGATCTCCTTCCCGTAAATGATATCCATTAGATACTACTAATTTCCCATTTACAGAAACTTTTCCGCCTTCGATTAAGCTTACGAGGCTGTTTCTGGACTCATTGCAGGCAAGTGATAACACGCTGTCAAGACGAACGGAAGCCACAGATCCTTTCACAGTTATAGTTTTTAATGGTATATTAAATTCAAGGCCCTTTTCCATTTCCTCACAAAAAACCGAAACATGATGGATACGGTTTAACTCTTGACAGATAAAATCAGACATAGTATTGACACAGAATAGATAGGCTGTTTCCTGATCTATCAAAATATCGCCGGTTTTTCCACGATTTATTCCCAGATTTAGTATTGCACCCAGATAATCGCGATGTGTCAATGGTCTGGTAAATTTCGCATTTAAAGGCTGTATCTTTAGGCAGGAGATTGGATAATCCCATTCATAATAAAGAGCATCAGGAATAAAAGCCGCTATCTGACGCTCTGCTAATTCATAA
>Ga0153953_1000361_pt1 | contig 15936 bp, 26 predicted proteins | sample TSNJ037MetaG_FD_104718 | JGI IMG/M metagenome (GOLD analysis project Ga0153953, IMG submission 104718) | Attine ant fungus gardens microbial communities from New Jersey, USA - TSNJ037 MetaG | ecosystem: Host-associated > Fungi > Mycelium > Unclassified | place: USA: New Jersey, Wharton State...
CCTGAACATCGACTGCAAGGCGTTTGAGGTAGACAAAAAAATCTGGGAAACGCGTAACTTACCTCTGCTGCGGCGTCTTCATTGATACGGGAAAATGTGTTTGACAGAATCTTGATTTTTCTGAGCTCACGGCTTTTTTTCAAAAATGAGAATGGGGCGTACCGAAACAAGTACTAAAATCATCTCAGTCCTTATTTCAAGAGAGGAGCAGAACACCCAACTTACCTGTCAATAAGAGTGTATTACTTAGACATGCATAAGTTACCATAAGCATAGGACCAAACACAGAATGGAAGTCGGCTATTATATTCAAAAGAAAGCGATAGCTGCGAGAAGTATAAATCTTACTGGCATGATCGAATCCGCTGGCATCGAGTCCAAAGTAGAGGTCAAGCATCCACCAAGCAATTTCACTACAATCAGGATAAGTTTTGCCCTTGTGCAATCATGGAAAGCCAAATGATTGTACCCTATACTGTAACCATAAAAGGAAAAAATCAATACAAGAGAACACAGAATCAGAGAATGACATACGATACGCGGTTTCGACCCAACCTACAGAAAAACAAGCAATAATAAGCTCCTGATCATATCAAGAGGAAAGGAATGACCAACGCACGTCCACAACGCATACAAAAATCCGCAGAAACAGAAGGCCGCGATGAGCATCAACATCATGAATTGCATCAACATAGCTCGAAGCGAAAGGACCATTAGATTATCCTTCAAAGTGACAAATGCCAGTCTAGGGAACATGAAACTGGCAGTAACAGCGAGAAAGTGTTTTCCGAGTTCTCGCGCCCATCGCTCTACAACGACCATCAATAAGCATGGTTTTCTTACTCACCATGACATCCTTACTATGATGATAGACACCGTATAGCCTGAGAACTGCATATGGACTATATAAGGCTACTAATACGTTTATGGGCACCTTCTCGATGAAAAGAGATATGGAACAGCGCACCAAATGCCACATCAAAGACGTTCTAACCAAAAGGATCAAGCTAAACCATTGTTGATTGAACAATGAAATACACACCCAGGTACCCTTAAAAAAGACTGGTATGATTCAGAATCAATCAAGAGAAAGGCCAAAAAAAGGCAAACCTCCGATACTATGTTCTTGCATTGCGGCTATCTTCTCTAAGGAGAATCCAAGGCCGAATATCATAAACAAGGTTTCAGGTATATTGATACTCTCAGTTCTATTGAATTCGATATTAATGGTGAATAGGATGAAGAGGATTAAAAAGCTTAGGATAACTGATTCAGTAACGATCCGACCCATAACGCTGAGAAGACGATCCTACTTGGTGTAGTCAAGGACAGAGCGAATAGCGGGAACTTTGAGTCTGTAAGAAAGATAAAGTGAGGTCTGAGAAACTCAAGACTTGGAGCTTACCGGTAGTGGTCAAGCAAAGGTGCCTTGTGAGGGTCATAAAAGTGAATAGACTTTCGTTTGTATGTCTGTGTGTCATGAGAAATGTGATTGCATCGACTTGACAAGACTCACGTCTGAGAGGATTGAATGACTGCTCCGTGCTTGATAAACACATTTACCACTGGGAAAATTTAGCTCTTCGATGTCCATTTTGATGAGAACTCTAACTCACCTCCAGATAGCACGGATGAGCTTTTGACATGCAGAGCTCTTGATAAACTTTCTGGCCTTGCCGAGAATAGCCAGCTCAATGGCGTTGCCTACATGGCTCTCCAAGTCGTCGTTCCGCTCCTGCTTAAGCTGAGCAATTGATGCTGGATCAGCACCATTGTATACAGGCCACTCAGTAGCCGCTGCAACAGCAAGACGATATATATCATCGCCGAGCTGTCTCAGGACGCGGGTAGCCAAAATCTCACAGAGGTCGGCTCTTGACCGTGAGATGGGGGCCGTAGTCACATTCTCATCGCGTAAAAAGTGTACACGATTGAGAAGCAAGCAGAAGACAACGGAGAGATTCCCCTCTTGGATGGAGGTGTATTTGTTGACGAGAGGATGGACGAGTGAGTAAGTGAGCTCGGGCGCAGTGAGCTGGTAAGGGTCAATGACAGACAGCTTGAAGATGAGAGAAAACACGCACGGCTTCAAATGACAATGGAGTATCTATGTAGTGTGGTCAGTTGGCAATTCTTGTGCCGCAGATTGAAGACGCACCGATGCAATGCTGGAGCCATGAGTGAAGTCAGGCTATGCTGAGCAAGTGAACATACCATGATGTCCTATGAGGAGGGTGAGTGGGCTATTGCAAACTGTGGTCTGACATACCAAGCGGAAGGCATGAATGAGGGGAAATACGGGGACGACATCGATGAGGAAAGGCTGATGTTCCGACATACGGAGAGAACATATCAAAAGTCACGCGTTGTCGCGTCTCGCATAAAACACCTGACCTGGCATCACGCCCTTCCCTCGTCCACCATGCAGTCAGCATCCAAGCTGCCCCAAAACACAAGTCCTACCGTTAAGATCTACAATGCAGTATACTCCTCCGTCCAGGTCTTCCTGTCTTTTTATTTCTCATTTTTCTCATTCTCACTCCCCCTGTCCTCCAGGTATTTGAGTGCATGGTCCGCGGCATCGCCGTCATGCGCAGACGCAACGACTCCTATGTCAACGCGACACAGATCCTCAAAGTCGCGGGCGTTGACAAGGGCAGGCGCACAAAAATCCTGGAGAAGGAAATTCTGCCCGGAAAGCATGAGATAGTCCAAGGTGGCTATGGAAAGTACCAGGGTACTTGGTCTGTGTTTCTCTGTTATTTATCTGGCAGTCTGACTCATCTCAGTAATTATAAAGGATCCCGCTGGAACGAGGTCGCGATATTGCTTTCCAGTATGGCGTAGCCTCCCTACTATCTCCCCTCTTTGATTTCCAGCCATCCACAAACTCCCTTGGAGCCCTCCCTGCTGCTACTCCCACTGGACCAACCTCCCCACGTCCACTCTCCGCCTCCTCTTCTTACTCGAATCTGGGAGGTTCAGCCAACTATGTTCCATCAATCCCCTCCACTCTAGCTCCACCACCAATTATGCCTGGCTCCGCCCTTCGTCTCTTGAACCAAGGCCGTGCTCAGGGTCTATTTACCCCTTCGACCTCAGAGTCGACAGCAAAGGTACAGAATTTCAGTTCACCTTCACCCTATCATGGTCCGGGATTCTCTCGATCACCCTTTACTCAAACGCCGCCCCTTTCTTCCTTAAAGAGGAATCGGTCCGAAGCCGATGCCGACACCATTATATCTGGTCAGCCCATTTCTTCCGTTCACTCATCACGCGTCTTGATTTTGTCTAGACATCCACCCACCAGCGTCAAATATTCTCCATGTACATGGTCAAGATAACTCTTCACCTGCAAAACGACGACGCCGCGAGGAGTCTCCTTCTCAATTACCTACTTCACAGACAGAATCCTGGTCAACATCGTCTCAAACTCATTTGACCTCGTTGCCTTCCACACAGCAGACCTTCAACGGCACCTCAAGACCAACAAGTACACAGTCCATCGGGACTGTCGATGCCCGCGCAGAAACTATCACCTATGTGACGCGCTTCGCGTCGAAACCCTCTGTTACACGTGGACTGGACCCATCAGCCCCTTTAAAAGATGGCAGACGAGCAGCAGTAATGGCTGCTATCTGTCAACGTGATGAACCTGGCCCAGTCCTGGACCTTTTACGAGAAATTGCTTCTGACCCTTCGAATAATGCGAACCCGGGTATTCTCGACGTTGACATCATTCTTGATAACCAAGGCCATACTGGGCTACATCTAGCGGCTAGTTTGGCACGACAGCGAACAGTTACCGCTCTCATAACTAACGGTGCAGATATCCACCGTGGTAATTACCTTGGCGAAACCCCTCTTATTCGCGCTTGTTTAGCAACTCACAACGCAGACCAACAATGTTTCAACACCCTCGTCGCCTCCCTCAACCAATCCATACGTACCCTTGATACTGCAAAAAAATCTGTTTTACATCATGTCACAGCTCTATCTGGTGTTAAAGGCCGAGCCGTGCCTGCGCGATATTACCTTGATCAGATCCTGTATTGGATAGCGCAACATCAAGGCGGGGATTTTCGTTCTTTAGTAGATTTACAAGATGAACACGGGGACACGGCATTGAACATTGCTGCGAGAGTTGGCAACAGGAGTCTAGTAAGGACGTTGTTGGATGTCAATGCAAATCGAACATTATCCAACAAACTTGGACTGCGACCCGGTGACTTTGGTGTTGAAACGGAGGTGAAATCGGACGTGACACTATATTTCATGAGTTGGCTGATGCGTATTTTAGGAACTTGCGGGTAGTTCAAAGGCTGAGGACATTCTGGCAGCGTTACGAACCGGTCCTCCGGCACCTATACAAAAGAGTGAGAATGTCATTTCAGGTTCGTCTCCCTCACCCCTGCCAAAGACAGTCCACATACCTCCTGTCGCCTTTAGACTTGACTTCCATGATCCAATCACTGAGCACGGAATTCCAAGCCGAGCTCAAAGCAAAACAAGATTCTCTTGACGTAACACAAGCCCATTTGCGTGCCGCGACTCGCGAGCTCTCGGACAAGCGCAAACAAATCCAAGTTTGGCAAGTACACTGCGCCGAACTCGATAAAGTCAACCAACGTGTCCAAAATGTCGAAAAGGCCTTGTCCGATGAAGACAAATTCGACTGGACAGGGCGCACTGACCTTTCTGGCAAAGATGCACGAGAATCTGCTGGTCCAGCATTCTCATATCGAGGTATCGGATCTACGATAATCGGAATTGGTGGTGCTGTAGATATATCGGTAAATGTGGACTTGGATCCACCTATGCCTCCCTCGGGAAGTGATACAGTTACGACGCTAGTGAAGTTGAGGAGGATGAAAATTTGGCATCAGAGAATAGAGCAGTCGTTGAGCGACAGACTTTCGAATTTGCAAACTATGAATGCAGAGAAGGAGTATCAGTGTAAGAAGATCGTGGCGCTTTGTACTGGGATACCGATTGATAAAGTCGAGGATGTGAGCGATTGCTTGTATTTAGCCTCTTTGAACCTACTGATACTGGTGTAGATGTTGGAAAATCTTGTGGTTGCAGTTGAAAGTGAATCCCAAATTGTGGATATTGGGCGGGTATCGGGATTCATGCAAAAAGTGCGGGATGGTACTATTTGAACAATGTAGTATTTTGCATATTGTCGCTTTCGATGTATGTAATTGTGTTATTATTATATCTCAGTAGGTGGATGGTCCTTGACTGGCAATTAAACCTAGGTTGGAGCACCTCTCTACAAAAGGATGTGTTCGCACAGACAACGACATTCTTGTTAGTAGCTATGCTGGGGACAAGGTTGACCGATCGCTATGCAATCGGAAGTCAATATGAAGTGTATGGAAACTGTTCAGATTCAATTCAGTCTATGTCAATAGAGATCTCAAATCTGTCTCTAGGGCGGTGGAGGAGTTTCGTAAAGTGGGAGCCCTGATTGCCTGATCAGGAAGTCAGATCAAAAAATACCCACGATCAACAAATTTTATTATTATCCCGCCTCCTCATCCACACATCCATCAGCTATGAGTCGAGGGGGTGGGCATTTTCGTGGAGGTGTGTCTTCGTTGTAATACCGAATTAATTTTTGTTTTATTAATTTAAACAAAGGCAGAAGTTTTCAACAACGTGATGCTGGCCCTCCAGATACAGTCTTGGGTACGTCTCTCTCCTCTCTCTTCAAGCTCAGGTCAAATCAAACCCCTTGTGGAATATTATTATCCTTAGAACTAGGAACATTCGTCCATGCAGTCGAAGACGAAATGCTCTGTACATCAACCATGGCTGATAAAGTCCCTTACTTCAACGCCCCAATCTACCTACAAAACAAATCCGTCATCGGTAAAGTAGACGAGATTCTTGGACCTATCAACGAAGTGTATTTTTCGGTCAAGATGGGGGAAGGAATGGTTGCTACCAGTTTTAAAAAGGGAGACAAGGTGTATGTCGGTGGTGATAAACTCTTGCCGATCGAACGGTTTTTACCCAAACCTAAAGTCGAAGGTGGTATGTTGTTGTTGCTTTTCCATCGTTTCTTGGTATTGACCTTGCTTTTCTTCTACCCAAGGTATCAAAAGTATGCAGTTTGAAATCTTTATTATATGATTCTTGCTTATTTTCTGTTCCTGTAGAGCGTGGTCGTGGACGGGGAGGTGCAGCAGGTGGAAGGGGCGGTGGCAGAGGTGGACGAGGTGGGTTCCAGCGAGGCGGAAGCAGGGGTAGAGGACGGGGAGGTCCTCCAGGCAGAGGAGTGCGAGGAGGATTTGGGGGTAGCAGAGGAGGTGGAGGTGGATTCCGTGGTAGTGGGAATCGTGGTCGTGGTGGCTTTAGAGGTTCATGATAAAATCCTGTTCAACTGATGTTTGCTGAATGCATTTTCAAATACGTTGGAGATGAAGATCTCCGAATATGGCTTGAACTTTGCCCTTAGCTCACTCGTTCCCAAAACATTTTACCCGTTCCATGTCATACCTTCTGAGATCCAAACCACCACATTTCACGTTCTCAGCTAATGAGTCTAAGCCTCTTGTCGCTCAAAAGACTATGGATATAGACCGATATGGTGCCCGCAGGAGTAAAATCCCCTGTTCCCATTTATGCCGTGGTAAGTAGCATATTTTTAACCAGTTGGTATAATTTAATAAGTATTAAAAGCCCTCGGGAGTATACAACTGGAAATTCCGGTTGTAAGTTCCAGAAGCAATCATGGCACCGTCGCTTGAGATATCAACCGACATGACTTTACCCGCGTCGGTTGTAAGTGTGCGTAACAACTGCCAATCATCCGCACTCCAAATCTTGACAAGACCATCATAACCTGCACTGGTGAAGAATAATCCAGAACGATACCGCCACTCTTCTTCTGTATACCCCTTTGCTGAGTCTGAATCTTGATCTTTAGGCTCTTCAGAATCAGGTGTATCGCGGGGTCCTGGTTCTTCCTCGATACCGTTCATTTCGGTGTCTTCGTCAGTTGTGGCTGAAGTAAGGGGTTTGAAGAAGAGGTCGTTGGCATGGAAGAATCGGATATCGGACACATTTGAGAGATGAGCGGGTATGGTGTAGAGTGCTTTCAGAGATCGTATGTCCCAGAGTCGGATTGTATCATCACCAGAGCCTGTAGCAACTTGATATCTAATTTGTGGAATAATTGAACTGGCACGACGTAGTGTAAAATTGTACTAACCCGTTCGGTGAGAATGCAATTGAATAAATTCCTTGAACATGACCATCAAGTACCATAGCCGTTCTTCCTGTCCGCAAATCCCAAACACGGCCAATAGCATCCAGACCACTTGAAAGAACTTAGACTACGATGAGGACTCTATCAAATAAGTACTGCATACCCGGACACAATCAGAGCACCATCATGCTGAAATTCTATGGTGAAAACCTCCTTCGAGTGTCCTTCCTGCAGCAACAGTTCTTTCGAAGAATTTATATCCCATAGGCGCCAAGTAGTGTCGAAACTAGCACTGGCAACATAGTTACCCGATGGGTGAAAGGCAACACGGCCAATACGATCTTTGTGGCCTTTTAAGACTGAAAGAGGCTGGTCGCTGAGGAAGCCATGAATCGACAAATCACTTCTTGAGACACCTTGACTTGCCTGTTCATGGACCACAAATTTATATTCCCTTCGACGGCACCGCTTGCAAGGTTAACAGCATCAGGGCTTTGAGTAAGGGTAGCCTGAGGGTGCCATGCTACACCGCTGACTTTTTCGCTGTGACCTGACAACGTACTTACAATCATATGTAATTCCTGAAGGGATATCTATCCTACCTCTCAGAGCACGAATTTCTGTGCAGGCCGGTACGTTCCATAATTTCACGGTTCCTGACCAGCTTCCCGTGGCAAGGATTTCATTGTTTGGAGCAAATCGTACCTGTGCAATGGGCCGTTCATCGCCAATCTGCGAGCCTAGATTGGAGAATTTCTACAAGACTACATTGTTAACGAAGTCTGAGTTGATACTGGTGGCCACTCACCTTGACCTCGTTGAACACCTTTTTCCGGATGTCGACAATTCTGCCCAAGTCCATTCTGCTGTCGAGACGCTGCTGAGCGACACGTTTCTGAGCTCTGTCAAGGAAAACGAGTAAAATACAACTGTAAGCACCTGTTCTGTCTAAGACCTGATAGATCCAACCTGGGCAGCGAAAACTCTGCTATCCGCCGACGGGTTTCCAACAATTCAAGAGATCCTGGTGTATAGAATTCCTCTTCCTAAAGTGACCATGATTGGGAGTAATGTATCAAGATAAACGGGGAGCCAACATTATCGCTTGCTTCAGAAGACTCTGATTCGACTAGGATAGCATCTTCCCCGCGCGCTGCATTGATTTGAGATAGAACATATCTCAGACGGTCTCGACGATCAGCGGCCTTAGATTATGTTGAGGAAACATATAAGAGGCAACGAAATTGAGACGAACACGCTCGCCGAAGAGGGTTATGGGTTCTCCAATTTCTCTCAACCGTGCTCTGACGCGATTGTCGTCCGTCGGAACAGCCAAAGCGCGGGCTTTTTTTTTTCGTTCGAGCTCATCGAGAATGACTTTGTTCTCAAGCCGGGCACGTTCGGAGCCCAGATAGTCCCCATCGTCCATAAGCGTGTCGAAAGTGAGTTCAGGCATCGGGAGTCTTTGCAGTATAACAAGGTTCGAAAATAGAGAAGTAAGGTCACGAGATGCATTTTCGTCCCTGTATCAACAACCATGCAACATGTATAATAACCATCTGAACTTGTCACACAACCTCACCAGCAAAGAAACGCAGGCGATGGAACAGTCCACCAATTACCGAGCTGATGATTGTACGTTTGAAAATGAGTTGCCGTGGACGTTTTAATGCTATTAGCTAGATGTTTACTTTAACCGGTCAGCGCACCAGCTCAGCAATGATGCTGTGGCCCGCTCAACCGCTGCTAAGCTGAAGCTAGAATCTTTCTACAAGGTCGCTGTGGATTCGGCGATTGAGAGGAATGCACGGTGCGTTGCGTTAGCGTGTGTATTGTCGGCACGCGGACTTATGGTCAACTGCAGGCGAATAGAACTAGAGACGAAGCTTGTGCAGCTTCATACCCCGGAAGCCAAAGAGCGTGAAATCCGTAAATATACAAAATCTGAGTCACAACAACTGCGTCTCAGAAGAACAAAAATCAAACTGTCCGACTTCCGTACAGTCAAGGTCATCGGCAAGGGTGCCTTTGGTGAAGTCAGAAAATTCGAATTAAATATTGGTGCAGGGGGATATTGATAGTCATGTATCACAGGTTCGGTTGGTGCAAAAGGTTGACACGGGAAAAGTATATGCCATGAAGAGCTTGCAGAAGACGGAGATGTTGAAGCGAGATCAGGTGGGTGATGGCCTTCCCTATAGGAACCCTCTCACCCCTCGTTTCAGCTTGCGCACGTTCGCGCTGAACGGGATGTTCTTGCAGAGTCTACTTCTCCCTGGGTGGTTCAGCTCTTCTATTCATTTCAGGACCCTCTATACCTTTACTTGATCATGGAATTCCTGCCTGGCGGCGATCTGATGACAATGTTGATGAAGTATGATGTATTCTCAGAAGACGTTACAAGGTTTTATATGGCCGAATGCATTCTTGCCATTGAGGCTGTACATAACCTTGGTTATATCCATCGGTGAGTTGAACTTTCGTCTTGTTATTTTCGCTTCTCATTCATTTTCATAGTGACATCAAGCCGGACAACGTCCTCATTGATAGAAACGGTCATCTAAAGCTTTCTGACTTCGGCCTGTCGACAGGCCTACACAAGGCATCTGATCCAGAGTACTACAAACGATATATCGAACAAGAAAAAGGAAGGGACGCGCAGCGCAACAGTGTACAAGTTAATCCGATCAACCTTACGATGAGTCGAGAACAGATCGCGACTTGGAAAGCTAACCGAAGAAAACTTGTCAGTCTCCGTTATGGCTCCGAAGAATCACTGACACCCGGTTTCAGGCTTACTCGACTGTTGGAACTCCTGATTATGTACGAGCCCCTTTGCCATGAGACTGGTCGTTGCTAAGGCATTTGCTATTTCTGTTAGATCGCACCCGAAGTCTTCATGATGAAGGGCTATGGTAAAGAGTGTGATTGGTGGTCGCTAGGCGCCATCTTTTTCGAGTGTCTAGTTGGGTATGCGCCCTTTTGCTCTGATAACCCAGGGGACACGTACAAGAAGATCATCGACTGGCCCACCTACCTTTACTTTCCCGAAGAGGTATACATCTCGAGGGAAGGTGAAGAGCTGATTCGAAGGTGCGCCTTTACTACCCAGAGGGGCTTGGATTGACCCGCATCACATGTTAGTATGATGACTTGGGCTGAGTCTCGCCTAAACGTCAATCAAATCAAGGCTCATCCTTTCTTCTATGGTGCCGACTGGACTACTCTTCGCCAAATTGAACCTCCATTCATTCCTCGACTTCAGTCTATCACGGACACTTCATATTTCCCAACGGATGATCTCGGCAGCATGCCTGACCATCTTGAGAAGGTGGAAGGTATTGGTGCTGAAAAAGACTTGGCATTTTTGGGGTATGTTCATTGTCCAGGTCACCGAGATTCATTTATTTATAGCGTCCTCTCGTCTTCTCTTCCAGCTTTACTTTCAAGCGTTTTACAGGGGGTGTTCATCCTTCCGGCTGAGAGCTTGTCTTGTGTACCCAGCATAAAGCGTGATCATGATTTTATGGTTTTCATAATTCTATCTCTGGAGCCACTCGAGGATATCTGAAATTTTTTTACGGATTCCCTTTTCTGTACCCCTACAGCTATCGCACTAATTATAAATCTTGATTCCGGAAACCAATATTTTAGGCCGGGGCTTCGGCAGGCACAGGGCGGGATATCCGGACTGCGGCGGACCGGAGGAAAGCAAAAGGCAAAAGGCCGTGTGATCATATTGTGATCATATTCTCGGCTGAGCGGACAAAACATCCTCCTGGTAACGGAAGATAAAAGCGGCAATCATGCACCTTACGTCTCTCTTCCTGACAACTATCGCAGACTCTCTAGGTTCTTGCTGACGTTTCAATTCTTCGTATTAAGGAACAAATATCTCGAAATGGCCGCAGTTGCTGTCGAAGTGGGCAACGCTCAGATCTATAATCCTCGCAAGACTCTTGAACACCCTGATTTCAGAATTTTGCGGCAAGGAGAGAAACCCAAACCTGAAGCTAATATTGCGGCTTTCTATAACCCTCAACATGAGATCCACCTTGTAGAAAAGCCTAGGCCCAAGCCTGGGCCTGGACAAGTTCTGTTGCATGTGCGTGCTACGGGAATTTGCGGGTGCGTCTTCTCCGTTATTAACGATAACAACTGTGTCGATGAATTAAAAGGAGTGACGTACATTTCTGGAAACATGGACGCATTGGCGATTCTATGGTTGTTTCTGATGAAGTGAGTGATGGTTTTCAAGGCAATTGTGGCTGATAGGAGCTTGCTTGACAGTGTGGTTCTGGACATGAAAGTGCTGGTGAAGTAGTTGAAGTTGGCGAAGGCGTTACTCAATGGAAGAAGGGTGCGCTGGTTATATCTAACTCATTCTATGGACTCAGATCTTCTGCAGGGGACCGAGTGGCTATCGAGGCTGGAGTTCCATGTTCTCAACCCTCCTGTGATGGTTGTAGGACAGGGAGGTATAACGGTTGTCCCGATGTTGTCTTCTTTTCTACCCCACCCTTCCATGGTTCATTGTTTCTATTCCACGAAATCAAAAAATCTGTTGATTGACGAGGATCTGTGATTTTAGGTACTTTGACAAGGTGGCATTTGCACCCCGCACAATGGCTTCATCGTCTTCCAGATAATGTCTCCTTCGAAGAAGGCTCCCTTTGTGAGCCTTTGGCAGTTGCTCTGGCGGGTATCGAGCGCTCCGGCCTCCGCCTTGGTGATTCTGTTCTCATCTGGTATATCCACCATCTTCATTCCATTAAATGTATTATTTACACTCATTGGTATCCTTGCAGTGGTGCTGGACCTATTGGTTTGGTCTCTCTTCTATCAGCCCGCGCAGCAGGCGCTGAACCCATCGTCATCACTGATCTCTTCCAATCTCGTCTTGACTTTGCCAAAAAGCTAGTACCAGGCGTACGCACAGTGCTGATTAAAAGAGGTACAACACCAAAGGAGTCGGCAGAAGAGATCAAACAGGCTGCAAATGGTCCAGTCAAAGTAACATTGGAATGTACAGGCGTGGAGAGCAGTGTCCACACAGCTGCTAACGTACGTATATACATTTTTCACCGTCCCTCATTGATGACGTACTTCCTGAACTAGGCAACACAATTTGGTGGACAAGTATTTATCATTGGTGTCGGGAAGAACGAACAAGTGGTATGTTGCCAAGACGAAAATATCTACTTCAATCTCACGATGTTTCTTTTTCTTTCTCTCCAGTTCCCATTTATGCATTTCAGTGCCAACGAAATCGACATTAGGTTCCAGTATCGTTATGCTAACCAGTATCCGAAAGCTATCCGCCTTGTTTCAAGTGGGCTCATCAATGTCAAACCTCTTGTCACTCATCGCTTCAAGTTGGAAGACGCTGTCGACGCCTTCCAAGTGGCTGCTGATCCAACTCAAGGTGCAGTCAAAGTCCAGATTCAGGATTAAAAAGAAATTGGAAGATGCTCTATTTTTAACATACTTAAGCTTGAGCATCATGAAAACTGCAATAAACTTGTGCTACCATAGTAAGAAAACAAGGATCCGCATATGCATATGTATGATTACTACTACAGTACATATTCTGAAAATCCTTCTTCGTAAAAAAGATCATACAAAAAGCAGGCACATCCACGAATCAAAAAAATCGTGGCCGGAAATGTCTACCAGGGAAAGAGAATAACAATAATGACTGCAACAATCAATCAATCATCAGCACAAAATTGAGGAGTAAAGTCAAATCCCACAACTCAACCCCAACGACGGCTGGGGCTGCCATTCTCATCATCATGCCTTGGTCGTCTAGGCCACCCTGAATCAACAGGACGTGGGGTAGCGTTCGCTCCGCCACCTCCACGATGTTTCCCACGTCCTCGTTGATGCCGATCCCTACCACCACGCCAACCACTACGTTCTCCTCTTTCACGATCACCATTTCTTCCACCACCATAGAAATTAGGCGACGGACCATATGAGTCCCTACGATCATTGTTAGATGTACCGTGATGAGGAGGTGGAGGTGGGGGCGGGGGCGGGGGTGGTGAAAATGAATGAGAGTGGGATGGTTGTCCATATATTGCACCTGGAGGAGGATAACTACCCGAAGGCTGAGAGGGTGGAGGACCACTCGGTACCGGAAAACCAGGCCAAGGTTGAGAGGGAAGTGAAGGCGGTCGATGAGATTGACCTAGCATCGGAGGAGGCGGAGCAGCAGCAGAAGGTCCGTTGTTACTCGGAATAGGCAAATTGATAGGGAAAGAAAGGTTGGTAGAGAGCGAGCGAAGCAAATTTTGTACTTGATCATGTGTGAGCGGCGCTACTTCCGGCGTCATCGTTGGAGCAAATTGAGCCAAAAGGCCAGGAGGAGGTTGAGATGGGGCACCGGAGTGGATAGATGGAGGAAGATTTTGTGAAGGCATGGGAACAGATGGAGATTGAGATTTGGCGGATGCAAGATGTGGTGGTAGAGAAGGAATATTAGGCATAAGTGGAACTGGAACTGTAGGTGCTGCCGGTGTCAATATTGTGGGAGGTGCAGCACTTGTGGGTGTGCTGGTCGAGGCAGAGAGTGGTTCAGGTGGAGGGTGGTTGAGCCTACCTCTGTGCAAAATCCATATCCCAATCAGAAGATCCATTTTACGTGTCCCTGGGATCTTGAGCTCATCCAAAAGCTCAATATACTCCGGTAATGGTTCCTTTGCCCGCAAAGGAACAAGATACATTTCACGCCCAGGACACGTATCTTTGGGGCGATGGCCCCAAGGGAAGATCAACCCGTGACGACTAAACGAATAGTAAAAAGAGGTTAATATCACACAGACATAGAGTCGAAATGACGAGGCTTACTCCCTATCTTTCAAATACTCAATCAATGCAATGAAATCGCCCTTCATCTCCTCTGACACAGGCAAGAACGCTACTGCAACCAATTCTTTATGTTGGTTCAACCTAGTCTGTGTCAAAAAGTCTTCAGAGCTTTTTGTATTCACACGTCCATCAATCCTCAATTCGTCCGAAGGAAACAATGTCTGCCACCAAAGCGATTGAGATTCCAAAGATCGACCGCCAACCTGTTTGGCGGACACTATTGTGGTTTGGGGCGCAGCCGTATCGAGTGGCATGAGAATCTACATATCACAAAAATCGATTAACATGAGAATAGACCACAAGAGTGTCAAACGTACCTTGCCCGTCCAACACTGTTGGATTGTTTCGAGGTCCTGGGATAAATGGGTTTCTGCTTCGGACGTGATCTTACCCGATGCAGCTGAATTTGCCATGGTGCCCCCATTGCCAGCTGCTACCTCGTGAGAACCAGAACGATCAACCACGTCTTTCTCTTCTGCCAAAAACATGTCAAAATCGTCATCATTTGCCACTTCCATTGGTTCAGGCTCCTCTCTGCCGATTCCCTGCAAGATAGATCTCTTGGTACCTGATGAGATATCACTGGCACCATTTTCTCCTCCATCGTTACCTCCAGCGCGTGCAGTGATTTCTTTTTCAGGATCAAGCAATGTCGAAGGTCCTCGTTGTTGGTGCGAAACAGGTGGTGACTTCGGTGCCTGCGAGTTATCATTCTCACCCTTGGATACACTCTGCCAAAGTGAGTTCAAATCAAATGATAATCCACGAGGTCGGGGGCCTGAGAATGGTGATACGGCAGAAGACCTAGAACTCATTGGTGTTGTAGCCATCAAGTGTGCCGATCCGGATATGGTATGATGCGCCCCAAGAGGTTTATCAGAAATACTCCCATTGGGTTCAATAGGTTGTTCCAATGGAGAAAGAACGATACCAGAGGGCGTAGTATCTGTCGCCGTGGTTGTCGCGTTGACATCGCCAGAGGATCCTAGGGTACTAGCATCTCCAACACCTGCGACACTAGTAGTCGTAGAAACATTACTAACATCCATGCTGTCCTCGTCTATGTTGATCAAATCCGCGAGATTCAACTCGTGTTCCTCCGGAACAGTGGCCATAACTACGTCTGACATCGTGTGCGCAAAAAGCGGTCGGATAGACGAACCGAGTATATCATCAGTTGGACCTACAATGTCGTGCTGCTGTTGATGCTGTTGTAGTACGTACGCAGGCACAGGAGGCGGTGCCCCCCAAGTTTGTTGATCCACCGTGATGGGACTATGACTTGATACCAAGGGTGATTCAGGTGTTGCACTAAGAGTACGTTGTTTTTGTTGTTGCTTCTCAACAGCTCTCAACCTCTCCCTACGTTCTCTTTCCCTCCTCTCTTCTTCTTCTTGTTCTCTTTCTCTCTGCCCCTCAGTTTCTCTTGCTCTCGCAAGATCGCCGTTAACGTCCTCGATGTCTTGTAAACCTTTATGAGTAATTTTTGCTCTAGGAACAGTAGGTTTTTGTAGGATGGTCTGCTCGAGTGACTCTTTCTCTGCAATTTTTATGTTTTGTTTTGTTTCTTCGTCTGCGAGATCAGTAGAGGACATGCGAGATATTTCCTGTGGGGTGATTGTGCACATGACGATCCGTTGATGAATGACGATTCGATCGGTTTTGCTCAGGTTGAATTGAAGCGTTCGGAACCGATCCCTGTTTGATAAAAGGAAGTCAAAGAAATAGATGAATGAAGGAAGAAATGACGTACTTGTACTTGGCACCAGCGATATCGCCTTCTGAATAATTATCAAACACGCACCGCTCCAATTCTGCAGCGAAATTTTTACTATCTTCAATTA